>Garnier_p2__coassemble_1470_pt1 | contig 21795 bp, 18 predicted proteins | sample Garnier_p2__metabat2_low_PE_022 | metagenome-assembled genome bin Garnier_p2
CGCTTGCCTTACAAGCAAGATGTCAGCAGTTCGATCCTGTTACCGCCCACCATTAAATTAATAGATATATACACTACCCTCTCTCATAAGGGTAGTTTTTTTATACCCAATTTTAAATATTTATGTTAAACTTTTTATATAATATTAAATTTTTGCTAAAGGAGTCTACTTTATGATAAAATGGATTATTTCCGATATGGACGGTACATTATTAATCGATAATAATCGTCTTCCTGATGATTTTGATGAAATTATGACCATGTTAAAACAACATGGCATTATGTTTTCTCCAGCAAGTGGACGCCAATATCAAGCTCTCGTTGCACATTTTCCTAAATATAAAGACGATTTACTGTTTATTTCCGAAAATGGTACTTATGTCTGTCAGCATAATAAAGAATTATTTTCCTTTACTTTACCTAATAGTGTTGTTCAAAAAATAATTAATGAAACTAATAAATTACCTGATATTTCCATTGTTTTAAGTGGGAAAAAAGGGGGCTACATCATTTCTAAAGATAAAGCTTTCCATGATGAATTAAACCTTTATTATACTCAATATAAAGTTTTAGATGATTTTTCTAATATTGATGATGAAATTATTAAAATTGCGATTTGTGATTGCCATCAACATGATGCTAAACATACTGTTTATGATAAATTAATTCCATTTGCTAACGATATGCAAGTTGTATTAAGTAGTGAAATTTGGGTAGATATCATTCCTTTAGGTGCAAGTAAAGGTGCAGCTATTCAAAAATTGCAAAAACAATTAAATATAAAACCTGAAGAATGCATTGCTTTTGGGGATTATTTAAATGATTATGAAATGATGCAATCTGTATATTATAGTTATGCTATGGAAAATGCTATCCCTGAACTAAAAAAAGTTGCTCGTTTTATTGCTCCACCAAATTACGAAAACGGAGTTACTACTACTATTCGCAATTTATTAGAAAATAAGATTAACGAACTATAAATACATTATCGAGGATATTATTATGAAATTAGATTATCATATGCACTTAGAATATGGTTCATACGATGAAAACTGGGTAAAAGGCTTTTTTGATAGTGCCAAAGCTCATAACCTTAATGAAATAGGCTTTTCTGAACATAGTCATACTTTTCCTGAGTTTAAGAATTTATACTATCAAGATTTAATTTTAGATGATACTTTTGTCGGCAAATTTCAACAACAATGGCTCCAAAAAAATAAATTTAAATATACTTTAGATGATTATTTTACGTTTATGACTAAATTACAAAATTTAGGCTATAAGGTAAAAATTGGAATCGAAGTATGTAATTTTCAAAATCAAGATGCTGTAAAAAAAATCTTAGCACCTTATCAGTTCGATTATATTATCGGTTCTATTCATTTTTTACACGGCTGGGCTTATGATTCTTCAGCAATAAAAGCTGAATGGAACAATCATTCTTTAGAAGAAATCTATGATTGGTATGCCAACGAAGTAGAAAAACTTTGCGCTAGTAATATTTATGATATTTTAGGACACCCATTTAATATTCGTTTATTTAAAAACATTCCAGATTTTGATGTTACACCATATTTAATTCGTGTTGCTAAAGCTGTAAAAAAAGCCAATATGGCAATTGATATTAATACTGGTACATTTTATCGTTATCCTATTGCTGAAATTTCACCTTATCCAAATTTTATGCAAATTGCCAGTGAATATAACTTACCTATTATCACATCTTCCGATGCTCATCAACCTGAAGATTGTGGTAATTATATAGATAACGCTATTTCTTATGCTAAATCTTTTGGCTATACTCAATCTTTATGTTTCAATCAAAGAAAACGTAAATTCGTAGATTTAGGTTAATAAAAAGGCGATAACTTTTATGTTATCGCCTTTTTTTAATTAATAATTATTTAGTTAATTTTTCCATAATGCCTTTGATTAATTTTACATGTGGCACTAATGTTTTTAATTCTAATCTTTCTTTTGGACTATGAATGTCTATATTGTTTGGCCCAATAGAAATAATATCAATATGTGGATTTTTAGCATAGAAATAACTACATTCAAGACCAGCATGAATAGATTTTGCTTTCATGTCATAACCATTTTGTTCTTTGAAAGTTTCAAGAGCAACATGTTTTAATTCGCTATTTGGATTTACAGGCCAACCTGGTGTAGGTTCTGCACATTCAACATTAACGCCACAACGTTTGCCTAGTTGAACAAATATATTAGCAATCTCTTTTGTTAAAGCATCTACTGCACTTCTTGGGAATACAGCGATTTTAACAACATTATCTTTTGTTATTACAGGGCCAATATTTGCAGATAATTCTACTAAGCCTTCTTCTGCTTGAGACATTTTTAAAACGCCTGTCATGCTTAAATTAATAAAGTCTACAATGCTACTCATATCCTCAGCAGACATAACATTTTCTGGTAATTCGCAAGGAATACATTTTATTGTAAAATGTTTTTCTGTATTACCATAAACTGCTTTTAAATATTCTACAATTTTATTTACAGTTACATCAAAAACTTCTACATTAGAAATTGGTGCAGTAAATACAAATTCAGCTTCAGATGGAATTACATTTCTAGCTTTTAAACTTGTGATACTAGCTAATTCGATTTCTGTATTTTGACTAATGCTACTAATAGCTTTTGCTGCAATTTTTACTGCATTGGCAAAACCACGATTAATAGCTTCACCAGAATGACCGCCATGTAAATCTTTTACAATAAATTTATAAGCGAAACGATGATTTGGTTTTTGCCAAGTGATATGACGTTCTGCATCAATATTTATACTACCTGCACTAGATAATGTAAGTGTATTAAAATCTTCAGAGTCACAATTTATAAGATATTTTGCATCTTGTAAATATTTTGCATCTAATTTTTTAGCACCAGTCATGCCTTCTTCTTCATCTACTGTAAAAATAGCACGAATTGGTCCATGATTAAATTCTTGCTGTAATAAATACATTGCTGTAGCTACACCAATACCGTCATCTGCACCTAAACTTGTGCCTTCTGCACGTAAAAATTCGCCATCATTAACAAGTTTAATTGGGCTTGTTAATGGATCAAAATCTACACCTTCACTTGCTACGCATACCATGTCCATATGTCCTTGTACAATAACACGTGGCCAATTTTCACAACCTTTTGCTGCTGCTTTATCGATAATTAAATTAAATTTTTCATCTTGAATTACATTACAACCAAAAGATTCTGCTCGTTCTTTTAAAAAGTTACTTACAGCTTCTTCATGATTTGATTTACGTGGAATTGCTGCTAAATTAGCAAATTCTACTAATACACCGTCCATAATTTCTGTATCCATTAAAGACATAAATTTACACCTCTGTTTTTATAATACGTATATTATAGCATAATTTAACGATTTATTTTAGTTATTATCCATTTTTTAATAATATTTGTAAGCAAAAGTATCCTCTAACAATATTTTTTCTATCCTCTTTTGTTTTTATGTTAAATACATTTTTATATTATTCGCTAAAAAATATATACAAACTACTTTCAAAGAGAACTATTGTATTTTTTATATATTTTTACTAATTTAATCCATTATTTTGTAGTATACATATTTACATATATACTTTATTTAATTATCATGTTACAATATTGTTTACAAATATTTAATTACAATTTCATAGGAGGATTTTTATGTCAGATAATATATCTATTATTATTGCCTTTTTACTTTACTTATTATTCATGATGGCAATAGGCGTTTATTTTTACTATCGTACTCATAATATGTCAGATTATATTTTAGGTGGTAGAAAATTAGGAGCTTGGGTTACTTCTATGAGTGCTGAAGCGTCCGATATGAGTGGCTGGATGCTCATGGGTCTTCCAGGATTTGCTTACCTTGCTGGTCTTAATGCTGGTTGGATAGCAGTAGGTCTTGCTCTTGGTACTTGGGCCAATTGGCAATTTGTTGCTCGCCGTTTACGTAAATATACAGAACTTGCTAATAATTCTTTAACACTCCCCGATTTTCTTCAAAATCGTTATCAAGATAAAAGTCCTTTAATTCGTATCGTAATGGCTATTTTTATTTTAATCTTTTTCATCATTTATACTTCTTCTGGATTTGTTGCTGGTGGTAAACTGTTTACTACTATTTTCGGTATTCCATATGAATATGCTATTTGTTTTGGTGCTTTCGTTATTGTCTTTTATACCTTTGTTGGTGGCTTTTTAGCTGTTTGTTGGACTGATTTTATTCAAGGCGTAATGATGTTTTTTGCTATTTTAATCGTACCCATTGCCGCAGCTTTTACTTTAGGCGGTTTTTCTGAAACATATACTGCTATCAATATCATCAATCCTGAATTTTTTAATCCATTTACCAAACCTGATGGTAGCTATACTACTTTTTTAGAGTTGATTTCTTTACTTGCTTGGGGACTTGGCTACTTTGGTCAACCTCATATTTTAGTTCGTTTTATGGCTATCTCTTCTTCTAATGAATTAAAAAAAGCTACTCGTATTGCTATGACTTGGGTTGTTATTTCTCTTACTGCTGCAGTATTTGTTGGTATGGTAGGCAGTGTTTATTTAACTACTCCATTAAATGGTACAAATTCCGAAACAGTATTTCTCGTAATGACTGAACAATTATTTAGTCCATTTTGGTCAGGTATTGTGCTTTCTGCGGTACTTGCTGCTATTATGAGTACGGCTTCTGCTCAATTATTAGTAGGTGCTTCTGCTGTCGCTCAAGATTTATATAAACAATTTATTCATAAAGATGTTAATCCTCGTGAATTAGTCTTAGTTACACGCTTATCTGTTATCGGTATCGCTTTAATCGCTATTACTTTAGGCCTTGACCCTAATAACTCTATTTTAAATATTGTTGCTTACGCTTGGGCTGGTTTTGGTTCTACCTTTGGGCCTGCTTTATTATTTTCTTTATTCTGGCGTCGTACTACACGAAATGGTATTTTAGCTGGTATGATAACTGGTGGTATTACTGTTCTTTTATGGAAACAGATTGCATTACTAGAAATTGCTAATATATGCCCTATTTTACAACTTTATGAAATCATTCCTGGTTTCTTATTTTCTTCTTTAGCTATTATTATTGCTAGTAAATTAGATAAAGAACCTGCTAAAGAAATTACAACTGTATTTGATTCTGTAAAACATAGTGATATATAAAAAAACGCTTAGTGGTCAACCACTAAGCGTTTTTTATTTAAATATTTATTATAAGTAGAATAAATATAAGTAAATACTACTAATAATGATAGAAATAATCATAATTGGGAAAGCTACTAAGAAATATTTCACAAAGGAAATCTTTTCGCCATGCATTGCAGCCATACTTGCTACTACTACGTTAGCACTAGCACCGATAAGTGTACCATTACCACCAAGACAAGCCCCAAGAGATAATGCCCACCAAAGTGGTGCAAGATTTGTCATACCCATAGCACCCATATCTTTAATCATTGGGATTAATGTTGCTACGAATGGAATATTATCAACAAATGCAGAAGCTATAGCACTAAGCCATAAAATTAGCATTGTAGTGCTTGTTAAATCACCAGCTGTAATATCTAATACTTGCTGTGCTAATAATTTAATAACACCTGTTTCTACTAGACCACCAACTAAAATAAATAAACCTGCAAAGAAGAAAATTGCTAGCCATTCAATTTTACTTAATGCTTCTGCAATTTTTGCTTCTTTTGTAGAAATACTAATAAGCATTAATAAAGAAGCACCTGTTAATGCTACTGTTGCTGATTCTAAATGTAATTCAGCATGCATTGTGAATGTAATGATAATTAAAGCTAATACAAATAAGCATTTTTTAAGAAGTGTACTATCTTTGATTTCTTTACGTTCATCCATAGCCATTACTTTGGCTCTTAATTCATCTGTGGTAACGAGCTGTTTACGATATAAAACTAATAAAATAGCAATAGTAACAATAAATGTTACGATACAAACTCCAGATAAATTAGTCAAGAATGCCATGAAATCCATTTCTGGAACGGCACTACCAATCATAATATTTGGCGGGTCACCAATTAGTGTAGCTGTACCACCAACATTAGAAGATAAAATTTGGGCTACTAAAAATGGTTTTACAGGAACATTTAATTGTCTTGTAATACTAAAAGTAAGAGGCACTGTAAGTAATACTGTTGTTACATTATCTAAAAATGCTGAACAAATAGCTGTTAAGAAAGATAATGCTACCAATAATTTTAAAGGATGTGCTTTTACTTTTTTAGCTGACCAAACCGCCAAATAGTTAAATAAACCAGTTTCACCTGTGATATTTACCACAACCATCATACCAGCTAATAAACCAATTGTATTAAAATCAATATGGTGAATAGCTGTTTCCTGAGTTAAAATACCACAAATAATCATTAGCATTGCACCTGTTAGTGCGATAACTGTTCGGTGAATTTTCTCCGAAACGATGAATACGTACACTACTAAGAAAATAGATAGTGCCAACCAAGCTGTTGAATCCATTAATAAACCTCACTTTGTTTTTTATTTTCCCTTTTTTATTAAATCTATCTAAATTTAAATTAAATAAATTTACCCTTTTTTAGCAACTTTAGACCAAGTATCTCTAAGACCTACAACACGATTAAAGATTAATTTATCCATAGTACTATCTTTATCCATACAGAAATATCCCTGACGTAAAAATTGGAATTTTGTTCCTGGAGCTGCCCATTTTACGCTAGGTTCTACTTTACAATTATTTAATACTACTAGAGAATCTGGATTTAAAGAAGCTATAAAGTCGCCATTTACAGCGCCTTCTTCATCTTTTAATAAATAATCATATAAATGAACTTCAGCATCTAAAGCAGTATCTACATTTACCCAATGAATAGTACCTTTGATTTTGCGACCAGCTGTTTTGCCACCAGTTTTAGAATCTGGGTCATAAGAACAATGTAATTCTACAATATTGCCTTGTTCATCTTTGATTATTTCTTCACATTTTATGATATACGCATTTTTTAAACGTACTTCGCCTTCTGGTTTTAAGCGGAAGAATTTTTTTGGAGCTTCTTCCATAAAATCTTCACGTTCAATATAAATTTCACGGCTAAATGGCATATAATGCTTACCATCTGAATTTGGTAAGTTTTCACAAGCAAGCATTTCTGTTTTTCCTTCTGGATAATTTGTAATTACCACTTTAATTGGGTCAAGAACTGCCATAATACGATTTGCATGTGCATTTAAATCTTCACGCACACAATGTTCAAGCATTGCTACATCTACTAAGCTATTAGCTTTAGCTACACCAATACGTTCACAGAAATCACGAATAGCAGCAGCTGTATAACCTCTACGACGAAGACCAGAAATTGTTGGCATACGTGGGTCATCCCAACCAGAAACATAGCCTTCTTCAACTAATTGACGAAGTTTACGTTTACTCATTACCATTTTTGTAATATTTAAACGTGCAAATTCAATCTGACGTGGACGAGAATTTACATTAAAACCAAGACTATCTAAGAACCAATTATATAAAGGACGATGTTCTTCAAATTCTAATGTACAAATAGAATGTGTAATACCTTCAATAGCATCAGATAATGGATGAGCAAAGTCATACATTGGATAAATGCACCATGTATCGCCTGTACGATGATGTGTAATATGTGCTATACGATACATAATTGGATCACGCATAGTAATATTAGGTGATGCCATATCTATTTTTGCACGTAATACTTTTTGACCATCGCCAAATTCACCATTTTTCATACGTTCAAATAAATCTAAGTTTTCTTCAATACTACGATTACGATATGGAGATTCCTTACCAGGTTCAGTCAATGTACCACGATATTCACGAATTTCATCAGCTGTTAAATCATCTACATAAGCTTTACCATCTTTAATTAACTGTACAGCAAATTCATATAATTTACCAAAATAATCAGATGCATAAAATTTTCTATCTTTCCATGTAAAACCTAACCATTTTACATCTTCTTGAATAGAATCTACATATTCTACATCTTCTTTTGTTGGATTTGTATCATCAAAACGAAGATTACATAAACCATTATATTTTTGTGCTGTTCCAAAATTTAAACATATAGATTTTGCATGACCAATATGCAAATAACCATTTGGTTCTGGAGGAAAACGTGTATGAATACCTTCTGTATATTTACCTTCTTTTAAATCTTCATCAATAGCATTATGCACAAAATTAGACGCCATTATTTCTGCCATTATTCTACCCCTTCTCAACTAAAATATATCTTTTGTTTTTCGTACCTTATTATTTTAGCATAATAATCTATTCTTCGCTCTAGTCTTGCCAAATATCTTTAGTTTGTAATTTTTTTTGCATATAATTACGCAATCTTTCAATACCTTGTAACATTTTTTCATCATGTACTAAATTTTTAATAATATCTTCAATATAATTTTGTTTTACAATTTGCTGTAATGACCACGAAAAATATATATCATATACCCACATTAGACGTACTAATTTTCTATCGTCTTGTGTTCTCATTTTGGTATAATCACATTGCTTTCCTGCCATAAATAAATCAACAAAGTCTGCACTACAACCTGTACCATCTGTTGGTCCTAAAAATGGTTTTAATACACGATAAATATCTATTTTGTCAGCATCACGAATTAATTTTGCAAATAAAAGAAATCTTTTATTATCAGTTGTAGCTATCTCACGTGCATTGTGATTAGCTATTGCAAATTTTAATGTAGCAAAATCATCTGGTGATAATTTTTCCATAAAAGGTAAATCTTTTATTACTTTTAACCCTAATTTAGCATGATTTTCTGATAAAGCATCATTAAATGTACGATATACCGTAAATTGGTAAAATCTGCCTACATCATGAAATAAGCCTATCATTTGAGCTAAAATTTTATCATGCTCATTTAAATTTAAATGATTTGCTAATCTTTCACAATTTTTTACAACCATCCATGTATGTTTTTCTTTTAAAATAATACCATCAACAATCTGAGCATCATCAAAAAAAATAGTTGCTGCTGATTTTATTTCTAAATGAGATTTAGCTGTTTTTGCTGCTTCTGGCGAATAAAATGACTTCATATATGTGGTCATCCAAGAACTCATTTCTTGCCAAAGCTCTTGCATTTTTACAATATCATTCATTCCTATCACCTCTATAGAAAATTATTTAAAATTAAAAAACGTTATTTCCGGCGGACAACCAATACGATAAGGTAACCAACTACCAGCCCCACTATTTACATAAGCAATTTTATTACCTTGCTGATATTGACCTTTCATATACTTAAATACAGGAAAAATCGGTATTCCTAAAAAAGCAAACTGCCCACCATGAGTATGCCCTGTTAAAGTTAAATCAATATTATGTTTAAATGCTTCATCTATAAATATAGAATGATGTGCTAATAAAATTTTATAAGCATTTTCAGGAACATCCATCATAGCCTTTGTTAAATATTCCTCACGCAATTTTGGATAATTATCGTCCCCATGCTCATCTACAAAATCAACACCTAAAAGATATAATGGTTTATCTCCACTTAAAACTTTTATTGACTCATTATCTAAAACTTTAATATTCGTCTTACTCAATTCTTCTTTTAAATGCTCGAAATCACGCATATGTTCATGATTTCCCCAACAAAAATATACACCAAACGAAAAATATGGTGTAAATGCATTTAATATTTTTATAGCTTCATCATTAAGTTTATTATTATCAAAAATATCCCCTGTAATCACTAACATATCTGGAGATTTATGGGCTATTTGATTCAAAACTTCATAAAACTGTTGTAATGAGAAAAAATTTCCCAAATGAACATCTGAAAGTTGTGCTATTTTTAACCCTTTTAATTTAGGATTTTGTCTTGCATCAATATCTACATCAACAAATTGAATATGACGACGTTCATATAATCCGCCATACAAAGTAGCAGATACTGCAGGCACCCAAATAAGCCCACGTAAAAATCGGCGACGATTTTCATCAATAGCTTGATTTTTAGATTTTTCATAAAGCATACGCAACAACTTTACTAATAAACTTATACTAATTAAAAAGGCTTGCAAAATGAACCACATCACCATTAAACTAGTAAAAATCGACGCATATTTAAAATCTAAAGCACTAGGATATAAACAGATAAATAATACTAAAGTTATTAAATTTACAGTTAATAACTTTTTTCTAGCACTTTTATAAACATTTTGAGCAAAATATTCCTTAGATAAAAAAAATCCTAATACAGTAATGAATACTATTAATGAACTTACCATTATCGTAAACATTATATGCAATTTATAAATACTCCTTTCTTTTTTACTATTTATATAATTATGCCAACGTTATATTTATTTTTGAGTAAAAATAAATATAACTCTTTTATTTTTTATATTATTTCTAAATTATAGCATATTTATTTAAAACTTTAAAAGAGACAGTTTACATCTATTTTATAATTATTTCCACAATTTATTATTTTTATAAAAATTTTTAGCAAATCCTTTAGCTAAAAGCTATTTTTATCCAGGAAATAACTATTGACAAGGTATTACTTTTCTTTTAGAATGAAATTATAGTTTTTGGATAATTTTTATATTTTAATAACGATTATTATTAATTTTTCCAGAAAGGAGAAGTTCGGCCATGTTAGATAATCAAAAAGTGACTGAACTCTTAAGAAAAAAAGGTTTCAAAGTTACGCCTCAACGTTTGGCAATCTATAACGCATTATGTAATACTAAAGCACATCCTAATGCTGAGATGATTTTTAATAAATTGCAACCTTATTATCCTACAATGAGTTTAGCCACTATCTATAAAACTGTTGATATTTTGCACGAAATCGGTTTAATCACTATCTTAAATGTTGGCGAAGATGCCTTCCGTTATGATGCCAATACTAGCTCTCACGCTCATATTTGTTGTACAAGTTGCGGACGTGTTGACGATATCATGATGGATTTTAATGAATGTTTAGGTGAAGTTTCTAAACACTCTTCTTATGATGTTCATCGCCACCAATTCTATTTTTATGGTACTTGTAGTGAATGCCAAGCAAAAAAAGTCAAAGCTAGTTAACATCTATTTTAATTAAAAATTAATCTTTAAGCCACAGTTTTCTGTGGCTTTTTATATTGTATTTTTTCAATCTCAGTAATATACTATAGTCTATATTGCTTACTAGATTAAGCATATAAAAAGGAGCTATTTTATGCAAATTTCAATCTTAGCTAGTGGTAGCCGAGGTAATTGTACTTTAATTCATAATGAACATACGGCTATTTTAATTGATATGGGTATTAGTACTCGTAAATTAAAACAATCTTTAGCTAAAATTCATCTAGATATAAATGATTTAAATGCAGTCTTTATTACTCATGAACATATTGACCATATTCGTGGATTAAAAACTTTTACTAAAAATTATCAAATTCCTATTTTTAGTAAAACAGCTACATTAAAACAAATTATTACCAGTCAAAATTTTGATAAAAATCAATTAACCAATTGCAAGGCTTTGCCTAATGAAAAACTAAGTATTCAAAATTTAGATATTTTATCATTTCCTATTTCTCATGATGCTATTGACCCTGTTGGTTACAATATATTTAATAAAAATTCTTCTAATAAAATTAATGAAAAAATCACATTAGCTACCGATTTGGGCTTTGTAAATGAAACAGTCAAACAAGCTTTAGACGCTTCAGATAAATTAATTATTGAGGCTAATCATGACCTTAATATGCTTCAAAATGGTCAATATCCATGGTCTTTAAAAAAACGTATCTTAAGTACTAAAGGTCATTTATCCAACATAGATGCAGCTTTTACTATAAGTAACTTAGTCCATAAACCTCAAGAAGTCATTTTAGCTCATTTAAGTGAACAAAATAATACTCCTGAGCTTGCCCAAAAAACTGTTACTAGTATTTTAAATAAACAAAATTTAAATCATATATCAGTGCATATTGCTTCATCTCAAGAAATACTAAGTATTTAAATATCTATATAAAATTAATTCAATAGGAGGTTATTTTATGAGATTTCCACTTTATATTTTAACAGTTTGTCTTGTTTCTTTTGGTATCTTACTTGGTGGTTGTGGTAATGATACAAATACTAGTTCTTCTAGCACTACCGTTGCTGAATCTACACAAAAATCTACAGCCTCTATATCAGATGCTCGCAACACTCCAGTTGTCCAAGCTGCTAAAAAAGTCGGCCCTGCAGTTGTCGGTATTACAAATAAAGCAGTAGCTCGTGATTGGTTCAATCGTAAAGTAGAAGTAGATAAAGGCACAGGCTCTGGTGTTATTTTCAAAAGTGATGGATATATTGTAACTAATAATCACGTAGTTGAGGGCGCTAAAGATATCACTGTTGCGCTTTCTGATGGTAGAACATTCTCTGCTACATTAATCGGTGCTGATCCTTTTACAGATTTAGCTGTAATCAAAATTGATGCTACAGATTTACCAACTGCTGAATTTGGTGATTCTGATGATATTATGGTTGGTGAACCTGCTATTGCCATTGGTAATCCTATGGGACTTGAATTCCAAGGCAGTGTAACTGCTGGTGTTATCAGTGCTTTAAACCGTACATTAAACATCGGTGAAAATCGTGTAAAACTTTTACAAACAGATGCAGCTATTAATCCTGGTAACTCTGGTGGTGCGCTTGTTAATGCTGATGGTAAAGTAATCGGTATTAATAGTGCCAAACTTGCTGCTGCTGGCGTTGAAGGTATGGGATTTGCTATTCCAATTAATACAGCAAAACCTATTATTGATGAATTAATTAAGCAAGGTCATGTAACTTATCCTTATCTTGGTGTAGGTGTATTAGATAAACAAACTGCAGCTCAAGCTGGATATAAATTAAATGTAGATGCAGGCGTAATTGTTATGCAACTTGAACTTGGTGGCCCTGCTGACGAAGCTGGTATCCAAAAACGCGACCTAATCTTAAAAATCGATGGCAAAGAAACTAATACCGTTGGGGATTTACGTAGTATTATTTCTAGTCATAAAGTCGGTGATACCGTTACTATTACAATCTCAAGAAATGGACAGGTTCATGATGTTGAAGCTACTTTAACTGAAATGCCTAATAATAATTAATCATGAAAATATCTATTGTTGCCTCAGGCAAAATTAAAGAAAAATATTTACGTGATGGTATCAATGAATTCGTAAAACGCTTAAAACCATTTACGCAAATAGAATTTATCGAAATTAATGAAGAAAAAATGAAAGAAAATCCCTCTCCTGCTGAAAAATTGGCTACATTAAATGCTGAAGGAGAACGTTTATTAAAAAGAGTTCCTAATAATAGTTATTTAATCGTTTTAGACGTATTTGGCAAAAATATTTCTTCTGAAGAGTTATCTAGCAAAATAGATAAACTTACTTTATCTGGACATAGCCATATAACCTTTTTAATTGGTGGTGCATTTGGTTTATCTGAAGAAATTCGTAGCCGTGCTGATGAGCTTATTTCTTTTTCTCGCATGACTTTTACTCATCAAATGGTGCGACTTTTATTAGTAGAACAAATTTATCGTGCCTTTAAAATTAGCCGTGGTGAAAAATATCATTGGTAAAATTATAAAAAGCTCAGTATTCTGAGCTTTTTTTGTATATAATATAATAGAGGTGATTTTAATGAACACACCATTACATCATATTTTTAATGAAGATTTTGTTGGACAAACAACTAATCCCCTATCTTTTAATGAGATTTTACATTTAGCAGGACAAGAAAAATCTATGCCTATAGATGCTACTGCTCCTAAAGTTTTATTTTTAGGTATCGATATTCAATTAGATTTTATGGATAGTGGTGCATTAGGTGTTCCTGGTGCCAAACAAGATATCATTCGTTTAGCTAATTTTTTATATAATAATAGTCATCTATTATCTAAAATGATTGTATCTTTAGACACTCATGAACCAAAACAAATCTTTCATCCTTGTTGGTGGGTAGATGAAAATGATCAACATCCAAATCCTTTTACTATAATAAAATCTACAGATTTAACCGAAGGTAAATGGAAAGCCGTTATTGATCCTGCTTTAAGTAAAAACTATGTTCGCCATTTAGAAAAAGCCAATAAAAATTTATGTATTTGGCCATATCATTGCATCCAAGGCACAACAGGTCATGCTTTAGATTGCCAATTTAGCAATCTTATTAATTTTATATCATTGGCTCAAAATATTCCTTTGACAAAAATCCAAAAAGGACAATATCCACATTCTGAAATGTATGGTATCATCAAACCTGAATATTCTCTTCATGACCATACAAACTTAGACTTACTACAAGAAATCGCAACTTATGATAAAATTGTTATCGCAGGTGAAGCAAAATCTCATTGCGTATTAGAAAGTATTCGCCAAATTTGCGAATATTATTTTGATAAACCAGAAATTACTCGTAAATTATATATCTTAACTGATTGTATGAGTGATATTCCTGGATTTGAAGAACAATCATCTACTAGTTATGCTATTTTAACTAGTAAATATAAAATTAACTTAGTAAAATCTACGGATAATTTCCTTGAATAATTTTCATAAAAATAAAGCATAGTTTAAAAACTATGCTTTATTTTTTAATATATTTTCTTTATCTTAAATCCATTTTCATGAAGTTTATCTGTAATATGATGAATATGTTCTAGTCCATTTGTTTCTACTGTTACTTCTAATACTACTTTTTTAAAGCTATCTGTAACTTTGGCTTGATTATGGTCTAATTTTATTACATTTGCATTTAAATCTGCTAAAATTTGTGAAATTGCCAATAATTGTCCGGGTTTATCTGGAAGTTCTACGCTAAAACAAAATACACGACCACGAACTACCAAAGATTTATCTATCAATGCTGAAATTGTTGAAATATCTATATTTCCACCACTTACAATAGATACTACTTTTTTATTTTTAAATTTTAGTTTCCTACTAGCAGCTAAAGATAATACTCCAGCACCTTCAGCGATTAATTTATGTTTTTCTATTAAAAATAATAATGCTGACATTATTTCAAATTCAGAAACAGTGATTATTTCATCTACATATTTTTTTATAAATTCAAAAGTTAAATCTCCTGGTGTTTTTACTGCTGTACCTTCTGCAACTGTTTCTACATTAGAAAGTGAAGTTACTTTTCCTTCTTGCAAAGATGCTTTTATGCAAGCAGCCCCGCATGGTTCTACTCCAATTACTTTTACATGTGGATTAACCATTTTAGTTGCTACTGCCACACCACTGGCAAAACCACCACCACCGACTGGCACTAAAATGACATCAACATCTTTTAAATCATCAATTATTTCCAAAGCTGTTGTTCCTTGACCTAAAATTACTTCAATGTCATTAAATGGATGAATAAATGTATAGTTAAACTCTTTTTGTAATTCTACAGCTTTTGCTGCTGCATCATCAAAACTATCTCCAGATAATACCACTTCTGCTCCAAAAGCTTTTGTTGCTTCTACTTTTAATAATGGTGTTGTTGCCGGCATAACAATAACAGCTTTTACCCCTAGTTGTTGAGCTGCAAAAGCTACCCCTTGAGCATGATTACCTGCTGATGCTGCAATTACACCTCGAGCTTTTTGTTCTGGACTTAATTGACTAATACAATTATATGCACCTCTTAATTTAAATGAACCTGTTTTTTGTAAGTTTTCAGGTTTTATATATATTTCATTATGTGATAAATTTGAAAAAAATTCACTATAAATCAACTTTGTTTTAGATATAACTCCATCTAAATTTTTAACCGCACGATATACATCTGCAATCGTTGTTTTTTCTACTATATCTTGAGGATTTACCTTCACGTCTTCATTTGCCAATAAAATCATCTCCTTAATATGTATCTCTATACCAATATATTTGTAAATTTTTTCTATTATATCATATAAATTAACAACTTTACATAAAAAAATTAAAAACATATAAAAAAGTGGTGAATTAATCTACTCTTAGTTTAATTCACCACTTTATAATTTAAAATTTTCTTTAATTAAATAAATAGCTTGATGGATCTACCGCTCTACCATTTATTCTAACTTCATAATGCACATGTGGACCTGTAGAAAATCCTGTACTTCCCATATATGCTACAATTTGACCACGTTTTACCTTCTGACCTGCAGATACTACTACATATGAAGCATGACCATAACGTGTCATTATACCATTGCCATGGTCAATATCTACCATATTACCATATCCACCAGAATTCCAACCAGCTACGCTAATTACACCATCTGCTGTTGCTCTAATTGGAGTTCCCATATCATTTGCAATATCAATCCCTGGATGAAAATCACTACCACCCCAACGAAGTCCATAAGGTGAACTTACAACACCTTTTGCTGGCCAAATTGATGGAGTAACCGATATTGTTTGATTAGCCATAGCTACTTGTTGACGTTTTATCATAATAGCAGTCTGTAAACTTTTCTTTAATTCTTCCATATTATTGAATTTGCCATTCATATTATTTTCTACTGTATTTAAAGTTGTTCTCACTGTTTCAATTGTAGGATGCTCTGGATAAGGGCCACCTTGTCCATTTTGCTCAGTATTTACAGCTTGATTATCATTGTTTTCGTTTGTAGGCACTTCAATTCCTGATAATTGTTTTAATTCATTTTCTAAATTATTTAACTGGTCCATATCTTCTTTTAGACTATTGGCTTTTTTATCTAATTCAGATAATTGTTGTTGCTGAATTGTATTTGCTTCTTGTAATTGTTGAATATGCTCTTTATCAGTCTGGTTATTAAAAAACATATATCCAGCAAAACTTAACGAACCTACACATAATACAAATATCATTACTATAGAAATTACTATGTATCTAAACATATTTTTACTTACTGTAAATAATTTCACATCATCAGTTTTATTCGGTATTATTTTTATTGTATATTCATCATTAATAATTTTTTCTTGCTCAGTCTGAGATTTATTTATTTCTTCCTGACTCAAAACTTCACCCTCCTCATATATGAAAATCTATCTAAAATAGTAAACATTTATTTTCCAATTTACTATTATAACATAAAAAAAAAGTATTTTGCCTAGCAAACAACTAAACAAAATACTTTTTTTACTTATTTTAAACGAATTTTTTCTTAATTATTTTCCCATTTTTATATAATTTAAACGGCCACCAGCCATTAAAATATCTATATCTAATTGAGATAACGCATGATTTACTGTAAATTTATTTTTCTTAGTAATATTTTCTACTACCATAGCTTTTCCTGGTGCTAATTGATGAAGATTTTCTATTTTTAATACATCACTTTCATCAATAGTATCATAATCAACTTCATTAGCAAAAGTAAATGGTACAATACCAAAATTAATAAGATTTGCTTGATGAATACGAGCAAAACTTTTAGCAATAACAGCTTTTATCCCAAGATACATTGGAGCAAGGGCCGCATGTTCACGGCTAGAGCCTTGACCATAGTTTTGACCTGCTACAATAAAGCCACCACCTACAGATAAACAATGCTGTTTAAATCCAGCTTGTACATCACGGAAAATAAATTCAGAGATTTTTTCTATATTTGAACGGAATGGCAATACTTTTGCGCCAGCTGGTGCAATATGGTCAGTTGTAATATTATCTACTACTTTGATTACTACTTGTTTTTCTACTACATTTGCAAGTGGTGTATTTTCAGGTAATGGTTTAATATTTGGTCCACGTACAATTTCTACTTCTTCTGGATGATTTTTTTCTGGTGCAATAATCATAGCATCATCAACTAAGAAATATTCTGGTTCTGCTGGAATTTCAAAATCAGCTTCTCTAGGGTCAGATATTACACCTTTTATCGCACTATAAGCAGCAACTTCTGGAGATACTAAACATACATTTGCACTTAAAGTCCCACTTCTACCATAAAAATTACGATTAAAAGTACGAAGTGACCATGCATTAGTAATTGGAGATTGACCCATACCGATACAAGGGCCACAAGTACATTCAAGCATTCTTGCACCACTTGCAATTAAATTAGTCAATGCACCATTTTTAGATAACATCGTCAATACTTGTTTTGAACCTGGAGAAATGCATAAAGATACATTTTCTGCTACAGTTTTATCTTTTAAAATAGAAGATACTATCATCATGTCACGATAAGATGAATTTGTACAACTACCGATAGCTACTTGATCAATTTTTTGACCTTTTACTTCACTAATTGTTTTTACTGCATCTGGGCTATGTGGCATAGCAATCATTGGTTCTAATTCAGATAAATTTATTTCGTATGTTTCATCATAAATCGCATCAGCGTCAGCAGATAATTCTACATAACAAGCTTCACGATTTTGTTTTTTCAAAAATTCATAAGTAATTTCATCACTTGGGAAAATAGAAGTTGTAGCCCCAAGTTCTGCACCCATATTAGTAATAGTAGCACGCTGTGGAATATTTAAAGTTTTTACACCTTCACCTGTATATTCAATAACTTTACCTACGCCACCTTTTACAGTCATAATCTGTAAAACTTTTAAAATAATATCTTTTGAGCTTACACCTTTAGACAAACTTCCGGTTAATTTTACATTTACTACTTTAGGCATTTTTAAATTAAAAGCACGGCCAGCCATAGCACAAGCAACATCAAGACCACCTGCACCAATAGCTAATGCACCAATACCACCTGCTGTAGGAGTATGAGAATCACTACCTAATAAAGTTTTTCCTGGTGCTGCAAAACGTTCTAAATGAACTTGATGGCAAATACCATTTCCTGGACGAGAAAAATAAATACCATGTTTATTAGCTACTGTTTGTAAATATTTATGGTCATCTGCATTTTCAAAACCACTTTGTAACGTATTATGATCTACATAACTTACCGATAATTCCGTTTTTACTTGTTCTACTCCCATAGCTTCTAATTGTAAATAAGCCATTGTTCCTGTAGCATCTTGAGTTAATGTTTGATCAATTTTTATAGCAATGGGACAGCCTCTCTCCATTGTTCCTTCTTGTAAATGAGCTTTTATGATTTTTTCTGTTAATGTAGGCATTCGTCGCTCCCCTTTATCTTTTAATACACTTAGACAATATTTTCATTATAACATAAATATTATACTTCTGTGTATTGATATAGTAAACATTATAGGTAAAAATATTGTATACAGTGTATATTTTTGATTTATAATCATGTATATTTGTGATATAATAGACAAGTATATTTTTTAAACGATATTATTTATTATAATTATAGCAAAGGAGCAGCGATCTATGGACAATACCTTTTTAGCCCAATTCTATGGGAAATCACAAAATTATACTGATATTCCCAATCATTTATATAAAGATTATAACGTAAAAAAAGGTCTTCGAAATGAAGATGGTACAGGCGTTTTAGTTGGTCTTACACGTGTTGCTGACGTTGTCGGATATACATATGACGATAATGGAAATAAAGTTGACACTGAAGGTACATTATTTTTTCGTGGAATAGATATTAATGATATAGTAAAAAATCGTCATGATTTACGCTATATTTATGAAGAAGCCTGCTTCTTATTATTATTCGGATATTTGCCTAAACAACATGAACTAAATAATTTTTGTACACTATTAAAAGAAAGTTACGAACTTCCAGAAGACTTTCTTGAAATGAATCTACTTCGTATGCCAGGTAAAAATCTCATGAATAAACTTCAACATGCAATTTTAACCTTATATAATTACGATGAAGACCCAGATAATACAGATGTCTACGAAACACTATCTAAAGGTATTCAAATAATGGCAAAATTACCGTCTATTGCTTGTTATGCCTTTCAGTCAAAAATTCATTATTACGAACATAAAAGTTTAATTATTCATTATCCTCGTAAAGATTACTCCACTGCTGAAAATATTTTATATATGCTTCGTCCAGATAGTAAATTTACCAAAAAAGAAGCAAATTTATTAGATATCATGCTACTTATTCATGCAGACCATGGTGGCGGTAATAACTCTACATTTACGAATGTAGTAATCTCTTCCACAGATACTGATATTTATTCAGCTGTATCTGGTTCTATTGGCTCTTTAAAAGGCCCTCGTCATGGTGGTGCAAATATTAAAGTTGCTAATATGATGGACGCTGTCCTTGCTGAAATTGGTTATACTCGTGATGATGAAAAAATTAAAGATTTAGTAAAACGCCTTTTAACTAAACAATTTTATGATAAATCCGGATTAGTATATGGTTTTGGTCATGCTGTATATACATTATCTGACCCGCGTGCAGAAATTCTTCGTCACTATTGCGGTATTGTAGCACACGAAAAAGGCCGTGATGACGAATTTGAATTTTATCTCCGCTTTGAACGTATCGTAAAAGATACATTAATGGAAATGAAAGGTCTTACTGCTTGTGCCAATGTCGATTATTACAGTGGCTTTGCTTATGATATGCTTGGTATTCCACGTGATATGTTTACTCCACTTTTTGTAATCAGTCGTATGGTAGGATGGCTTGCTCATAACTTAGAAAATAAACTATATGATGGTCGTATTATGCGTCCTGCTACTAAATATGTTGGCGACTTAAATCATTATGTACCAATGGAGGAAAGATAAATGACTACAACAATTACCGTATTTAAAGGTGATGGCATTGGCCCTGAAATAACTGATGCTGTATTAAAAATTTTAGATAAAGCTGGTGCTGACCTTAATTATGAAATTTTTAACGTTGGTGCTAAAGAATATGAAACTAACGGAAAATTAATTCCAGATGAAGCGTTTACTTCTTTTGATAAAACTAAAGTTCTTTTAAAATCTCCAATTACTACACCTATTGGCAAAGGTTTCCGCTCTTTAAACGTTACACTTCGTAAAAAATATGATTTATATGCCAATATTCGTCCAGCAAAATCCAATAACGCTGTAAAAACAGCATTTAAAGACATTGATTTAATCGTATTTCGTGAAAATACAGAAGACCTTTATGTTGGTGTAGAACAACAAATCGATGAAAATACTATTCACGCTACTAAAATAATCACTCGCCACGCTAGTGAACGAATTATTAAAGATGCTTTTGAATATGCTAAAAATCACAATCGAAAAAAAGTTACTTGTGTGCATAAAGCTAATATCTTAAAAATGAGTGACGGTTTATTTTTAAATATTTTCTATGAAATTGCTAAAAATTATCCTGAAATCGAAGTTAATGATAAAATTGTAGACAATACTTGTATGCAACTTGTAATGAACCCACAACAATTCGATATCATGGTTATGCCAAATCTCTATGGAGATATCGTATCTGATTTAACTAGTGGTCTTATTGGTGGTCTTGGTTTACTCCCATCTAGTAATCTCGGCAAAGATTACGCTATGTTTGAAGCAGTTCACGGCAGTGCTCCTGATATTGCCGGCAAACATATTGCCAACCCTACAGCTCTTTTATGGTCTGCATGTATGATGCTTGAATATCTTGGTCAAAATGATATTGCTACTAAAATTAGAAAAGCTGTTGATGAAGTTTTAAATGAAGGCACTACATTAACACCTGACCTTCACGGCACAGCGACAACAGAAGCATATTGTGAAGCAATTATTGCTAAATTATAATCTAAATAAAAAACCACTTCATATTATTATGAAGTGGTTTTTCTTATATATTTATATTTTCATTTTCAAAAATATATAAGAAAAAAAGCACTGAATTATTCAGTGCT
>Garnier_p2__coassemble_1508_pt1 | contig 21035 bp, 21 predicted proteins | sample Garnier_p2__metabat2_low_PE_022 | metagenome-assembled genome bin Garnier_p2
CAATTCATCGCACCACCTACAGAGGTGGGCGACTTCTTGCCCGTTGTGTTAAAAACGAGCATTTATAAAAATTATAAATGCTCGTTTTTTTATTTTGCTAATTCTATCATTAATTTTACAGTAGCTGCTTCTACAGATAAATTTTGAGCTGGAATTACACCTGCTTGTTGTGCTTTTATACCTACTTCATATCTATCCATATGTACACCATCATATAAGCATTGCGTTGTACATACTATTTTTATACCACGATTAGTTAAACGTTCAATCGCACCTATGATATTTTGAGAATTTTCTTCAGCAAAAGGTATTCCACCTGCTCCATATGCTTCAATAACAATACCTTTATATCCTAAATCTACTAAACTATCTAAAATTTTACTATTTAACCCAGGCATCATTTTTATCTGTGCTACATTTAATTCTAAATCATAATGCACTTTAAAATTACCATTTATTGGTGGATTAATATAATTATTCCATGTTATATCATAACCATTAAAAGTTGCTATTGGCATTTTATTTACACTTTGAATCGATTTTAAATCCTCACTGTATAATTTTTTTGCCCATAACCCTTCCATTATTTGGCCACCACAAACAGCAAACACACCTATTTTATCTAGACTAGCCATTTTAAATGCTGCATTTAAATTCGCTTTAGCATCTGTATCTTGTTCTTCAATAGTGCGCTGTGCTCCGATAACCACTACTGGTTTTGCCAAATTTTCTAACATATAATGAAGTGCACAACACGTCCATGTTAATGTGTCTGTACCATGCGTTATTACAAAGCCATCATACTTTTCATATAAATCATCAATATATTTCGCTATATATTGCCAATCTTTTGGTTGTAGATTCGTACTATCTAACTGCATAATATCCAAACAATCAATTTGTCCATATTCTTTTAATTCTGGCATCATAGCTAACATTTCTTCAGCTGTAAAACCAGGTACTAATCCATTTTCACTAGGTCTTGAAGCGATTGTTCCCCCTGTGGCTAACCAACAAATATTTTTCATTTTTTCACCTTTTATTTAAAATTTATTGGACTTTTATTTATAATTATTTTCTTCGCTTAAAGAACGTTCATATTCTTCCATATCATATTTAAATCCACTTAATGCTCTTTTAGCAACTGCAATGGGACAATCTGGACTACATATCGGACATTTCCCACATAAATCGTCTACTGCTAAAATTGCTTTTTCAATTTGTTTTACTGTAGCCATTTTTTCACCCCTTTTATTATTTTTGCGATAATATTTGCATGAAATTTGCTTTTAAATATGTTTCAACCATTTCACCAATATGTTTTTTCCCTTCATAATCTGGATGAAGTCCATCAGTTGTCATATTATCTAACAATAAACCTTGTTCACTAGTTAAATCTTTTGCACTATCTATATAATGCGATTGAGTTTTTATCCATTCATTGATTTTTAAACGTTCTTTATCCCAACCAGGACTAATATCCAAATGAATTACATTTTTCATTCTTTCTGGGTTTACGGGTGTAACTGTTAAAAATACAGGAATAATATTATATTTTTGACATTTTTGTTTAATAATATTTAAATTATTAATTACAGTATTTGCTGTTATTCCCGTTCTAATATCATTTACACCCCCCATAATAATTAATATTTTAGGATTAAATGCTAATACATCACGGTCAAAACGATTTACCATATCTGAAGTTAAATTTCCACTAAAGCCAATATTTAATACAGGAATATCTGTATATGTTTCCCAATTATATAAAGTAGCACTTGGTGGCGTACTTATTGCACCCCCACCATGAGTAATACTATCGCCCAACGCTGCTACATCTATATTTTTTGTTTTTACGGTAAAATAAGTGTTTTTTGATTCAGCTACTTTTTGAGCATTATTATCTATTGCTTGGATATTAAAAAAGTACAACCCCTCTTGAAGATAAGCTCTATCATCATAATAATCCATACCTTGTGGTGCTTTATAACTTGCTACTTTAGTTATATTATTAAAATCATATTTCGGTAAATAATATATATCAATATTATAATGATTGATATTTTTTACTGGTACCCAAGAATATACCGGATATACTGGCATATATTTCATTTTGTCAAAATGTGTAGTTATTTTTAGTGGACTTATATTTACATCATTTTTAACTAATACTGTATTAAAATTATGCTTAGTAAATGGTTCTAGATTATATTCATCCCCTTTACTTTGCCAATTAATATCATATACATCACCTTTTTGCAATAATCGTGGCTTTGTATAATCAGATACAGGTACTTTGTTTTCATCAAGTCCTCTAACTTGCCATTTTAAATTTTTATTTAAATCAACTTCACTATTGTCTAATTGGTAACCTGCTGCATAAATATTATATTTCTTAAATAAAATTTCTTCAGTATTTACATCTTTAACTAATAATTCATACATTACAGCATTTGGTATTTCTGGCCAATTTAAAATAGCTGATTTTATATTTATCTTATTAGCCAATTTATTTAAAGATGTATCTTCAACTGTATTTATTTGTTCTTCTTTTTCTTGGATTAAATCTTGTTTCGTAGGAATTTGTGCTTGAGTTAAATTTACATTCAGCATTAAACCCAATCCCATTACTATAACAATATTTGATATATATTTTACTAATTTCACGCTATTACCTCGGTTAAATAAAGCAGATAGAAATCTTTCTATCTGCTTTATTTTTTAATATCTTTTACGTTTTGCTGAAGATGCAAAACCTAATTGTTCACGATATTTCATAACTGTTCTTCGTGACACTTGCATATTATTTTCTTTTAATAAATTAGAAATTTGTTGGTCACTTAACGGTTTTGCTTTATCCTCTTGTTCAATAAGCTCTTTAATTTTATCTTTGACCTTATCTGCTATTATTTCCGTTTCTCCATTTTGTTTAATTACATTGCCGGAAAAGAATTTTTTTAAAGCTACTATTCCATATGGCATTTCCATGTATTTATTAGCAACAGTTCTACTAACTGTCGATTCATGTACACCAATATTTTCAGCCACCGTTTTCATAAGTAGTGGTTTCATATGTGATAATCCTTTATAAAATACCAATTCTTGTTGCTTTACAATTTCATTTACTACTTTTAATAATGTAATTCTTCTTTGTTCTATACTTTTTATTAACCAAATAGCAGAATTTACATGTTGTTCTATATATTTACGACTATTAGCATCAAGTAAATGTTGCTTATAACATAAATTATTTACGTGTAATCTCGGAATATTTGTTTCATTAACTATTACTTCTAATTGTCCATTTACATCTTTTACTACAACGTCAGGTACAATATATTCTAAATTTTCTTTACCAAAAGGAGCACCTGGTTTTGGATTAAATGTACGTATTATATCTACAGCCGCTTGAACATTTGCTGGCTCTATATTTTCTAATGTAGCAATCTCTTTTATCTTTCCTTGTGCTACTTTATCTAAATATTTATCAATAATCGCTTTTATTATTCCATTATAAAGATTTTCTTTTTTCGCTTGTAAGCTTAAACATTCTGGTAGATTTCTCGCTCCAATGCCTGTTGGCTCTAAAGTTTGAATCTTTAATAATATTTTTTCTATATCTTCTATATTTTCATTTAATAATACAGATATTTCACTTAAACTCGTTCTTAAATAACCTGCTTCATCTAATAAACCAATAATGTATTTAGCTATTGAAGTTTCTCTTTTATCACTAAAACTAAATTCTATTTGTTCTAATAAATGTTCTTCAAGAGTTTGGTTATTTTGAGTAGGTTCTTTCACCTTATAATCATCATCAAATGCTTCTGGTTCTGATTTTTCATCATCTTTATTTAAATACTCTAAAAAATCCATTGTACGGTCAAAATCAGAAGTAGACTCAGGCTCATTATCTGAGCTTGAGTCCATTTCTAATGTTGGATTTTCCATATATTCTTTTTCAATAAGTTCGCCTAATTCATGTGACGATAATTGTAAGATATTGATTGACTGCTGAAGTTTAGGTGTCATTAGCAATTTTTGTTTTAATTTTAACGATAATGACTGCTTCATATCTTTTCCTCACTTATTATCCTTCAACGGGTTCCATAGCTGCTGCCAATGCTGCACCAAGTGCAGAGCCTCCATTTTCTAAAACAAGCTGAATTTTATCAGCATCATCACCTAAAATTTCATAAATACCTTTTTGCATATTTTCTTTAATCGTAGGCATTTTTTCGAATACAGAGCCATCTACAGCAACATATTGTTGTGGAATATCATCATTTGGATATAAATGCCACATGATACCGCAATAAGTAGCTACTACTATTCTTGCAGAACGACTAGCAATAGTTTCAGCCAAAGCTTTTACCCAAATAGCGTCATCTACTGTTATTTCTGCATCGATTTTGTCATTTAACAATTTACATACTTTATCTAAATTATCGCTATTATCTGCTAAAATTGTAGAAATATCTATACTTGTAAAGCCAACTTTGCCGATATGCCAAGCAGAGTCTAAACAGTAAGATAATAATTCACCCATATAACGACCAGAAACCATTTTTTCTAAACGTTGTTCATATGGTTTTTCTGATTGTAAATCAAGTTTATAATCAAATTCATTGATGCCTAATTTATTAAATGCACCAGATTCCATATTGATAACCATTGCTGGTTTACCTATACCGTTAAATTTTTCATAATAACAAGTATTATGCCCTGTTGCGTAAATAGAACCTACATTTACATTACCTAATTTATACGCAGAAGCAAGTAATACTGCTACTGTATCATTTATTACTGCTGTTGGCTCAACATTATTAATCTGTTTACGTTTTAAAGCTGCTTTTAATAAATCATTTACAACTTCACCTTCTACGCCCTGAGTTGCAAATTCTTTTGTCCAAATAATAAGACGTGCATCATAAATATTTGTTTGAGATGATGGAAAAGAGAATGTATGTCCTAATAAATATTTTTTATCATGATTTTTTTCAATTGCTTCATCAATCATATCAGCGATAAAATCAAAAAGATCTTCTGCTTTAGCATCAGCACAAATAAAATCATATTCACCTGGAACAACTAAGGGTTTTGCTACTTTTTTTACAACTTCGTACTTTCCTTCACCAAGTAAACGAATAAGTACAACACGAAGATTTGTTCCACCAAAATCAAGTGCTAGATATTCACCTTGTTCTTTACCTGTAGGCAACCCAATATAAGATTTTAACATACGTAAAGATGATTCACCGTTATCTTTTACACCATTTTCAATATCATAACGAAAAGCAGCGGCTATATTTTTTAAATCATCACTGTCTAATGTAAATTCATCAATCATTCGTTGAAATCTTTTATTATTCATTAAAATCTTTTCCCCTTTTATAAACTCAATATCGTTATTTTATATTAATTAAAATCTGCCTTTTGGGATTACTTCCATCCAATTTCCATCTGGGTCACTAATAAAATATATTTCCATTTCTTTATTTTCATAGCAAATACAACCCATTTGTTCATGTAATTCATGTGCTTTTGCATAATCATCTACTTCAAAAGCTACATGGAATGTATTATCGCCTAAATTATATGCTTCTTTTTGCCCTTTTATCCAAGATAATTCTAATTGATGTGTAGTTGTATTATCTCCCATATAAACTAAAGTAAATTCTGGTGTATCTAAACGATTTACTTCTTTTAATCCTAAAGCTTTATTATAAAATGCAATAGATTTTTCTAAATCTAATACATATATATTACTATGCAAAAATTTAAAATTCATATTCCTACACCTCAGATTATTTCTATTTTATTTTCTATTTTAGCATAGATTATAAATTAGAACAAATTCTGTATTTTGTTTTTATCTCTATGATATAATTATTTATTGTAAGTGAAACTTTGAATAAAATTTTTGTATATAAATTCCAACAAACTTTTAATTTTTTATGTATCTATTATTTATTAACGGGAGGTCATTTTATGAACGTATCTATTCTAGGTTGTGGTCGTTGGGCAAGTTTTCATGCTTGGTACGCTAATCATATTGGACATAATGTAACTATTTGGGGACGAAAAGGTTCTAAACATTTAGCTCAACTAAAAGAAACTCATAAAAACGAATATCTCACTTTGCCTACAGATATTCAATTTACTGATGACTTGGCTACTGCGTTAAAATTCTCTGATACTATTATTATCTCTATTAGCTCGCAACAATTACGTAATCTTCTTCAAGATATCAAAAAATATGATTTTATCCAAAATAAAACATTTATTTTATGTATGAAAGGTCTAGAAATCAATACCGGCAAACGTTTATCCGAAGTTTTTCATGAAGAACTTGGTGATATTGACGTAGGTGTATGGGTTGGCCCTGGCCATGTGCAAGATTTTTTACGTGGCATTCCTAATTGTATGGTTATATCTGCTAAAAATAGCGAAATTAGTAAAAAAATCATTGATATTTTTAATAGTGATTTAATCCGTTTTTATTATAGTGAAGACTTACTTGGAACTGAAATTGGAGCTGCTGCTAAAAATGTAATTGGCATTGCCGCCGGTATGCTTGATGGTATGCACTATACTAGCTTAAAAGGTGCATTAATGGCTAGGGGAACACATGAACTATCTCGATTAATCGAAGCTTTAGGTGGCAATAAAATGACAGTTTATGGTCTTAGTCATTTAGGAGATTATGAAGCTACATTATTTTCTGCTTACAGTAATAATCGCTGTTTTGGTGAAGATTTTGTTTTACATAAGCCTTTTGATAAACTTGCTGAGGGCATATATACTATGCAAGCTTTATTAAAATTGGCTAATATCTATCATGTAGAACTTCCTATTTGCTCCATCATCAATGAAATTGTAATTCACCAAAAAGACCCCCAAAAAGAATTATTAAATCTCTTTATGCGTCCATTAAAAGCCGAGTAAAATTTTTATTACAGGAGACGTTTTATGTCAACATTTGCAACTATTTTACAAAATCTACTCACTGAGAAAAATATGAAACAAAGTGAATTATCTCGCTTAACTAAAATCAACAAATCATCTATCAGTGAATATCTTTCTGGAAATTATCAACCTAAATATAAAAACATTTTAAAAATAGCTCAAGTTTTAAATGTTTCACCTACTATTTTTTTAGAAAAATCACCAGATAAAGAAGTCACTAAACTTCCTATTTTAGGTAAAATTGCCGCTGGTATCCCTATTTTAGCTCAAGAAAATATTGAAGGTTATCTTCCATATGACGGCAATGACGCTGATTTTTGTTTAAGAATCCATGGTGATAGTATGATTAATGCTCGTATAAATGACGGCGATATCGTATTTATTAAACAACAAGCTACTGTAGAAAATGGTGAAATTGCCGCTGTTTTAATCAATGATAGTGCTACTTTAAAACGTGTTTACTTTTTAGATAATTCCTCTATACAATTACGTCCAGAAAATCCTAAATATAAACCTATGGTATTTTCTAAAGAGAATTGCGATGATTTTCGCATTTTAGGTAAAGCTATTGCTTTATATACTAGATTTTAAAAAAAGGCGATAACAGCTATCTGTTATCGCCTTTTTCACTCTTTATAAAAATTACTATGATAAATAGTAGACTAATCTACCATTTTCATGCCACATTCTTCCATAAGTTTTTTGGCTTCTACATACTGAGCAATACCACGTGCTACTTTTTGTGCATCTTTCATTGCCACAACTACTGTTGCTGGGCCATTTACTACATCGCCACCAGAAAATACACCATGCCTCATAGTCATACCATATGGTTTTTCACGTGTTATTACATATCCATACTCATCAACATCTATCCCTTTTGTGGAATCAACAATTCTACTTGCTGGTTTTTGACCAATGGCTACAATAATTCTATCTGCTACAAAAGCTTCTGTAGCATCAGTATCTACTACTTTTCCTAATTCATCATCAAATCTACGTACAGAACATTCTATTCCTGTCACAAATTTTTCACCTATAATTTTTAAAGGTCCTCTTAATGCATGAATTTCAACATTTTCATCTTTTGCTGCATCAATTTCAGATTTTAAAGCAGCCATGTCTTCTTCACGACGACGATTTATTACTTTTACAGATTTGGCACCACAACGCATAGCTGTTCTTGCCGCATCCATAGCAGTATTACCGCCACCAATGACAATAACATTTTCGCCAGATTTTACTGGAATTTCACGTCTATCTACACTATTACTATTCGCCAATTCTACCATTTGTAAAAAGTAAGTCGCTTGTACAACGCCTGGTAATTTTATACCATCAATAGACAATGATTTGGATAATGCATTTCCTGTTCCAATAAAAATAGCATCGTATCCTTGTTCAAATAAATCATCTACAGTAAATTCAGCACCAACCATAACATTTAATTTAAAATCTACACCCAATTTTTTTATACGTTTTACTTCACGACGTACTACTTGTTTTGGTAAACGAAACTCTGGTATACCATACATTAATACACCACCAGCTTCTGGCTGAGAATCAAAAACTGTGACTTTAAAGCCCATTTTAGCTAAATCCCCAGCTACAGTAAGCCCCGCAGGACCAGAACCAATTACAGCAATACTTCCTGGCTGAGAACTTGCTACTTTCGGTGCTACTAAATCTAATTCTCCGTCCATATCTGCAATAAAACGTTCTAATTTTCCAATTTTTATTCCGTCGCCTTTACGTCCTAAAATACAAGAGCCTTCACATTGTCGTTCATGTGGGCATACTCTACCACAAACAGCTGGTAAATTACTACGCTCTGCAATAATCATACTAGCTTTGCCTAAATCTCCATGAGATAAAGCATCTATAAATTCTGGAATATTATTATTTATAGGACATCCTGTTCTGCATGTAGGTTTTTTACAATTTAAACATCGTTTTGCTTCAACAATAGCTTCTCTAAGTGTATAGCCATTAGCATCATAACCTATATCAGCTGTATTTGACATATAATTCACCTCTATGGATTTAATACTAAATTATTTGTTTAAATTATACCATTAAATTAAACAAATATACAATTAATTTAACTAAAAAAGCTATTAGTATAAAAACTAATAGCTTTTTATATTTATTTAACGTTTTTCAATATGTTCTACATCTAATTCAATTTCGCCATACCAATCTTTATCTACTTTTGCAAAAATACGCACAGGACTATTCATTGATAATTGATACCATACTTCATCATCTATATCTACAGTTATAAAATCACCTTTATCGTCTGTGAAAATATAAATATCTTTATATACGTGTTCTGTAAATTCACCATCTAGTAATACACGTTGTTCGTCCCAACTATTAGCTTTAATCTCTGATATAGTCGTTATTTTAGGATTAGAATCATGATGTTTGGCCGCAAAAACTACCGCACTACTTAAAACAAATACCGCTATTAAACTACAAATTAGTATCCACATTTTCTTCATAATAATCCTCCTAGAATCTATAAATTTTTATTTATCTAGTTCAAAATAAATATTAACAATACTATTCTCTATTTATAATAAACAATTACTATTAGTATGAAATTATATCCGAATTAAAATTAGATTAAAAATATCTTATACTACTTTTTTATTTATTATAAAACATGGTTTAATATATATAGAAGTATTTTAGGAGGTATTTTTTATGAGCAAAATTTTTATTGTTGAAGACGAACATCGTATTGCTCGCTTTTTACAAATGGAATTAGAGCATGAAGGATTTTCCACGGCTAGTGAAAGTAATGGCCTTCGCGCATATGAACGAATTGTTCAAGAAGAATATGACTTAGTTTTATTAGATATTATGTTACCTGATATGGACGGACTTACAATCTGTAAAAATGTCCGTAAATTATCTGATATCCCAATTATTATGCTTACTGCCAAGGATGAGCTTAACGATAAAGTAACTGGTTTAGACATTGGTGCGGACGATTATATTACTAAACCTTTTGCTATTCAAGAATTATTAGCTAGAATTCGTGCAACTTTAAGAAAACATAATAAAACATTAAAACCTGTAGACGAGCCGTCTATCCTTAAATTTAAAAATATTCATGTTTATTTAGATCGTCATGAAGTAAAAGTGCATGATCAATTAGTAGAACTTACCAAAAAAGAATATGATTTACTCTTATATTTACTCAATAACCATGATCATGTATTATCTCGTGAACAAATTCTTCAATCTATTTGGGGATATGAATATATGGGCGATACCAATGTTGTTGACGTTTATATTCGTTATTTACGTGCCAAAATTGATGACAATTTCAATGAGAAATATATTTATACTGTAAGAGGCATTGGTTATGTTATCAAAACTTAAAAATTATTTAGACCTTTATATTCACACTCGCATAAAATATTTGCCAATTTCTTTAAAATTAGCTTTTATTTATAGTATTATGCTCTGCTTAATATTATTTATTACTTTAAGCAGTACTTTAATTGGAATTCATTATGTACTTTATCATGAAGCCGAAGTTTCAATTACATTATCCGCAAACTATATCGAAAAAAAAGCTAATAATGAAGATGTAAGTAATCTTTTACAAGATGTAAAAAGTTCAGCATTAATGCCTGGCGTTGTTATGAGGGTAACAGATAGTAATGATAATATCATCTATGATAGTTTGCCCATGTATATTTCTATCAATCAAGTCCATGATACCTTAGTTCATCAACAACAAGACCCCGATTGGGGCGATTATATTCGTAATGCATTATTGCCTGCCGATTTAAAATTTGTCAATTTTAAACATTTTTGGATTTTCTACACTCATAGAACGATTACCAAAAATAATGAAACTTATACACTGCATTTCTTACGTACAATCACTGCCGAAAAAGCATTCTTAGAAGAATTATCTAAAACTATTTTTTATGCAGGTCTCGTAGGCATATCCATTTCTATCGTTTGTGGATTTTTACTCAGTAGACGATTATTAAAACCACTTCGAGATATCACCTCTACGGTAAAAAATATTGAAATTCAAGATTTAAATCAACGGATAAAAGTTCAACCAACACATGATGAATTAGAAGAACTAGCAAATACTTTTAATTTGATGCTTGAACGTTTACAAAAGGGCTTTGAACAACAACGACAATTCGTTTCAGATGCCTCTCATGAATTACGTACACCTGCTACTGTTATTTGCGGTTATTCCGATATGCTTGCTCGTTGGGGAAAAGATGACCCACAAACAGCTGATGAATGTATTACTGCTATTCATGCTGAAGCAATCAATATGCAACGATTAATTGAAAAATTATTATTTTTAGCACGAGCTGACCAAAAACGTCAAGTTCTACACAAAGAAAATATTAATTTACGTTTATTAATTAATGATGTTACTAAAGATACCCAACTTATTGCCCCACAACACACTGTAATTTGTAAACAAAATGATGACGGATATATCTTAGCTGATGAATTAGTCATTCGCCAAATGCTCCGTATTTTCTTAGAAAATAGTATAAAATATACGCCAGATGGTGGAACTATTACTATTTCTTCTGAAAATAAATCACATCATATGATTGTAAAATTATCAGATAATGGTATCGGTATTGCGAAAGACAAACAAGATAAAATCTTTGAACGTTTCTATCGTGTCGATAGTGCTCGCACCAAAAATGGTGTAGGTGGTACAGGTCTTGGTTTATCTATTGCTAGTTGGATTGCTAAAGCTCATAATATTCAAATCAAATTAGATAGTGATTTAAATAAAGGTACAACTATTATTTTAATAATTCCTAAAGGAAATAAATAAAAAACTAAGCTGTAATTTTATTACAGCTTAGTTTTTTATTTTGCCATTCCATTTTCAAAATGAATCATCTGTTTTGCAGGTAAAACTACTATTTCCCCATTTGGTTGTTGCCATGATATAGATTTTTTTAATACTCCAGCTGTAACTTCTCCATTTGCTGAAAAGTATATATCTTTATTTTTCATGAACTCAACAAAACCTGCCATTTCATCTCCAGATAATCCTGTTTTCCAACCTACAGGTCGTAGTTTTACATCATCTTTTAAATAACCATTTTTTACTGAACCATCAAGATAAAAGCCCAATTCATGTTGGTCTTCAAAAGTTACTAATCCATATTTTTCTTTATTAATCATTACCGTAACTTCTTCATCTATTGTTCCTGATAAAACCGTTCCATCTGGTGCAAATGTTACACTTTCCCCACCTTTATAACGAACATGACCATATGTTGCTATTTGCACTTCTACACTATTGAATGGATGTAAAAATCGTGGATAAAAAATACTATTATTACTTTCTGTATAATAATCATTTATCATATTTCTCCACCCTGTAGGTCTTAAAGCAATATTTCGATTTAAAACGCCTTTTATAACTTCATTATTTTTATTTAATTCAATCACAGTACCCTTTTTAAATTTCAAATCATCATTTACCACACTAAATCCCTGTGGCACTAATACTTTTGTTTTATCCAAAGTCATAGTTTGAGCACTAGCTACTGGTACAAAAACTATACTTAGCATACAAAATACTAATAATATTTTATTAAATATACGCATATTCTCATCTCCCTAAATACAATAAAAGCTCACCAAAATGATGAGCTTTTATCTTATTATTTATTTTTACTAAAAATTATTCTGGTTTTTTGATTACTTCGATACCACCCATATATGGACGAAGAACTTTTGGAATAACTACAGAACCATCTGCTTGTTGATAGTTTTCTAAAACAGCTGCTACTGTACGACCTACAGCAAGACCAGAACCATTTAATGTGTGTACAAATTCAGGTTTTGCTCCTGGATTACGACGGAATTTAATATTTGCACGACGTGCTTGGTAATCACATACATTAGAACAAGAAGAAATTTCACGATATGTGTTATAACTTGGGAGCCAAACTTCAATATCATAAGTCATAGCTGCTGTAAATCCGATATCACCTGTGCAAAGTTTTACCACATGGTATGGAATTTCTAAAAGTTGTAATACTTCTTCAGCATTATTTACCATTTTTTCTAATTCATCATAAGAAGTTTCTGGTTTTACAAACTTAATCATTTCTACTTTATTGAACTGATGTTGACGAATAAGACCACGAGTATCACGACCAGCACTACCAGCTTCCGCTCTAAAGCAAGCAGTGTATACACTATAGTATTCTGGTAATTTATCGCCATCTAAAATTTCATCACGATGGAAGTTTGTTGCAGGTACTTCACCTGTTGGTACTAAATAATAATCTAGACCTTCAAGTTTAAACATATCTTCGGAGAATTTTGGAAGTTGTCCTGTACCTGTCATGCTGTCTTTATTAGCAATAAATGGTGCAAGCATTTCTGTATAACCATGTTTATCTACATGTAAATCCATCATAAAATTAATTAAAGCACGTTCAAGTCTAGCACCCAAACCTTTATAGAAAGTAAAACGTGTACCTGTAACTTTAGCTGCTCTTTCTGGGTCTAAAATATCAAGGTCTGCCCCAATATCCCAATGAGCTTTTGGTTCAAAATCAAATTTACGAGGTTCACCCCAACGACGTACTTCAGGGTTATCACTATCATCATTTCCTACTGGTACAGATTCATGACACATATTTGGGATACGAAGTAAAATATCATGTAATTCTTCTTGAATATCGCGTAATCTTTTATCTAATTGGCTAATTTTTTCACCAACTTGACGCATTTCTAAAATAACTTCATCAGCGTTTTCTTTATTTTTTTTCATTTCGCTGATTTTTTTAGATACCACATTTTTCTGGCTTTTTAAAGTTTCTGTTTCGGCAATAATATCACGGCGTTGTTGTTCAAGTTCCATGAAACGATCAAGATTCATTGGATTATGACGGTTTTTCAAGTTTTCTAATACTAATTCAGCATTATCTCTGACAAATTTTATATCTAACATTACTTCAACCTACCTTTTTTATTATAACTAAATATGTAGTAACCTTAATTTTACAACATATTGCTCTAAATTAAAAGTTTACTATGCAATTAATTATTTTTTATCCCATTATTTTCATTAATATCATCTAATAAACTTTGATTGCCATTTATCGGTTTTATATTAGCATATCTAAATAATTGTACAAAAATATCATGTGCGATTGGCGCTGCAATCTGTCCACCATAATATTGTCCCCCTGCCGGGTCATTAATAATTACCAATACTGTAAATTGTGGGTCTTCTACAGGGCCAAATCCACAAAATGAAGCAATATATCTACCTGGCATATAACCACCATGTACCATATCAATTTTTTGTGCTGTACCTGTTTTACCTGCAATATGATAACCTTCAATACTTGCTTTTGAACCCCCACCCGTAGATACTACTTGCTCTAATACCGATTTTAAAGTTTTATCTACATCAGAATCAATACAACGACGAACTTCTTCACGTTCCATTTTTTGATAGACACTACCATCTGCATTATATATTGCTTTTACAATATGTGGTTTTAACAGAACACCATCATTTGCTATTGCAGACATTGCTGTAACCATTTGTAACGGCGTTACTGCTATACTTTGTCCTATAGAAGACGTAGCCACATCAGAGGCCACCATATCTTTTGGATTAAATAAGATACCAAATTCTTCACCAGGCAGTTCTATACCCGTAGGTTCACCAAAACCAAATTTACGCGCATAATTCATCAAACGTTCGCCGCCTAATTCTAATCCGAGTCTTGCAAAACCTGTATTAATTGAATTTTTAACTACATCTAAAAATGTTACTGTACCAAAACTATCGCCACTCCAGTTTTGAATAGTACGTCCCGAAACTTCTATTCTCCCTGGGTCTACAAAAATATCAGTTGGTGATACAATTTTTTCTTGAAAACCTGCTGCTGCAACGATAGATTTAAACGTAGAACCTGGCTCGTAAATATCTGATACAGCTCTATTTTTCCAAACATTAGGGTCATATTTATGGAAATTATTAGGGTCATATGACGGTCTTGACGCCATTGCCAAAATATCCCCATTTTGCGGATTCATTACAATCGCCGTTACAGATTCTGCACCATGGTCAATCATCGCTTTATCTAGTGCTTTTTCTACAATAAATTGATATTGTGCATTAATTGTTAATTGTATATTTTTGCAATTAGCATCAACTGGTGAATTTTTCATAAAAACAGAATCTAAAATAGGTCTAGCTAAGGCATCAGTAAATATAGAGGCTGTTTGCTCTTCACCTTTTATCATGCCATCAAATTGTTGCTCTATACCATCTAAGCCTTTATCATCTGTACCGACAAAGCCAATAACATTTGCCGCCAACATATCATTTGGATAATATCTTTTACTTTCTTGAATAAATCCTATACATGCTACATATTCTGGTTTTTCTTTCATCAATTTTCGTACAGCTTTGGATATATCTGGTTCTAATTGTCTTTTTACCCAAACAAATCCCCCACCTTGAGCTATATCATCTAAAATATTTTGTTCACTAATGCCTATAAGTGGAGCTAAATCGCTTGCCAATTGTGTTGGGTTTTCTACATGATTAGGGTCAATATATAATGAATCTACCATTGTACTAATCGCTAATTCCTTCATATCAGCATCATAAATAGTACCCCTAGGCACATGTAATACTGCTGAATCTTGTACTTGCGCTTCTAATTTAGATAACATTTCATCGCCTCGAAAAATTTGAATCCACGCATATCTAGCCATAATTAAAGCAATTAAAATTATTAGTCCTATAAATAAAAATATAATATTATTTTGTATTTTATTTGTTTTTTTTACAATCTTTCGCTTTGTCTGTTCTTTATCCATAATTCATTTCCTAAAATTAGTAAATTGACCTACTTTCTTTTAATCTTACATAACTATTTAATTATAACAAATTTTAATTATTGTAGGCAAAAAACTACTTTAATGTTAAAATATAGATATATTTATCGTTTATTTCAACTTAATTTTAGAGGTGAATTTTTATGAAAGTAATCAAAACAACTAACGCTCCTGGTGCAGTAGGTCCATATTCACAAGCTATCGAAATCGATAATCTTGTTTTTGCCTCTGGACAAATCGCTTTAGACCCTGTTACTGGCGAAATGGCTGAAGGTATCGAAGCTCAAGCTCATCAAGCCTTAAAAAACGCCCAAGCTATCATTAATGCTTCTGGCGCAAAATGGGAAAATGTAATAAAAACCACTGTTTTCATCACTAATATTGATAATTTTGCCAAAGTAAATGATATCTACGCTACTTACTTCAAAGAACCATTCCCAGCTCGTTCTTGCGTTGAAGTAAGCAAATTACCAAAAGGTGCTTTAATCGAAATAGAAGTAATCGCCAAAAAATAAATATCCACAAAACACAAAAAGGAATGATATTATCATTCCTTTTTTATTTATCTCCAATTCCATTCCAATATTGCTTTATATAATTCAGCTCGTTCATTAATAGATGTTCTTGTAAATTTATTATATGGCTTAAATTCTAGATTACTATCTTGTACAAATTTTAAAAAGGCAGGATTATTTATATATTTTTGTTCATTTAATGTTTGAGCTAAAATATTTTGAGAAAAATATTGTTTCACTTTTTCAGAATATACTTTATCTCCATAAGAACGATTAAAACTTCTAGGTAATACTAATAAATCACCTATATTATTTCTAACAGTTACAAATTCATCATTGTTAGTAAATTCATTTGCATGATCTTCATAATGATTAGCCCAAATATGTTCTATTTCTATTTCTTCCTCTTTATTAAGCATATAATCAGATGTATTTGTTGCTCTTGCTACGATTTCTGTAATTAATGATAAAAGTACTTTTATAGAATTTTTATTCATTCTATTTAATGTAGGAGAATTTTCTAATGTTAATGCATCCTTAATACTTTCATTAAGGATATTTTCTATTTGTTTAATATTTTTATTTCTTATTTTTTTACATAATCCATATATTGTATGCTCCATAGCACTTTGAGATATTTTGTAATGATTCCAAACTCTCCAAGATAATACTTTTGTCAAATATTTTGAAATAAGTCTTATTTTTTCATCTACAATTTTATCTGTATCATTATAATTAATTGCTGATAATATTAATGCTGGCTGTAACGTAAATCCATAATCATTATTTACTACTAAATATAAATAATTTTTTACATCACGTCTTTGAGTAATTAAATTAATTTTCTCATATATATTTACAAAATAAATTATTCTATTCAAAAAATCAACATAATCATCAGAAGTATTTAATTTTAATTTATTGCTATTATCTCTTAACCACCTATGAAATTCTTTACCAATACGTACAAAATCAGAATTTACATTTTTGCCTTGTGCCAAATCATCTGCATAATGCCCTCTAAAATATACTTTAAAAAATTCAAATTCTGCTTTTGATTTAGAAGTTAATTTTATATTCATTAACTTTCGTATTATTTCATCAAAATTATTCATTGCCTTTTCCCTTGATGTTTCATCAATATTAGCTAATAAATAACTTCTTAACATTTCAACTTGTGTTAAAGAAAGACCTCTATCATTCATAGTTTCAAAAATAACATAAGCAAATTCATCACTATTTGTCCATACTCTAGAAAAAATAACTTTTTCTTTTAACCAATATGTAAAATTAACTACGTTTTCATCTGTTATTAAATCATTCCAACAACTAGAAATATCATTATATCTATCCACTAAATTTTTAACAGATAAAGTATCTCCTTTTTCTAAATTATATTCTCCTGTTTTATATAACGATAACATACATTTGTTTCGTTCTTTTATATTCAAATTAAATAATTTCTCACCATAATAATCCGCATAAATTAATTTTTCTATCTCATTTTTAGGAAATTTTTCTAATCTGCTAAATCGTCGCATTAAATACATTAATAATAATGTTAAAGATGTAATTCTTTGTTGTCCATCAATAATAGCATTCCTTTTTTGAACTTTCATTGATATTATTATTTCTCCCATATAATAGGGATCATATTCTCTTACTTGACTTAAACTATCACCTAGATTCCAATTTTTTAAAAACTCAGCTGATAAATCCTCTATTAAATCTTCTATTTGCTTTTTTTGCCATACATATTCACGTTGATAAAAATCTACATCAAATTTATCCGAAAAAAGTTTTTCTAAAGTATAAATTTCACTTCCAACAATTTTATTATCCATAATAAATCACCTCATTTTTATACCTATAAAACAAATTCTATTTCCTTTAACAATGCTCTACAAGCCTTATCTATATCTTCATATGTTTCATCAAAATTACCTGTATACCATGGGTCTTTTACATCACGATTTACACCAATAAAAGACATCATTTTATATACTTTATGCTCTGTATCTTCACCAATAATATAACTTAAATTACGTAAATTATTATTATCCATCACGATAATATAATCATACATAGCATAATCTTGTTTTGTTATCTGCACAGCTTTTCGCTTTGTAAATGGAATATTCATCTCACGAAGTTTTGCTTTCGTACCATAATGAGTATCACAACCAATTTCTTCACGACTTGTAGCTGAAGAATTAATTATAAATTTATCAGCTAAACCTGCTTTATTCACTAAATCCTTCATCACAAATTCAGCCATAGTTGAACGACAAATATTACCATGACACACAAACATAATTTTTATCAAAGCTTTCATCTCCCTATATTATATCTTCTTCTATAATACTCTATTGTTCTATACTCTAAAATATTTCTCATATTATCTACAAAAACTTTATTTTTTATAATCTCATTTAGATTTTCATTTAAAGCTAATGCAAAACCTTCTTTTTTTACAAAGAAACCTTTTCCTGAGGCTTTTAGATATTTTATCGGCATGGATTTTGCTTTTGCGAGGTATTTCTTGTCTGTTATTTTTAAATATTTATCATAAGTCATATCACTTGCAAACTCTTTCCATGTAGATAAAATAAACCTTTCTCAAATACATCAATATATTATTTTATTATACACTATCTATTTGACTAAAAAATTAATGAAAAAGATATGACTTTATGCCATATCTTTTAATTCATTATATATTTTTTATGCTGAAAATTTTATTTTAAAAACTCCCAATAACCAAAACGTTTACCGCCTTTTCGTTCTATTATTCCATTTTCTACTAATTTTTTCATTATTCTTTTCACAGAAGCAATAGAAATCCCTAAATTTGTTGCAATTTTTTTCTGTGTTATTTTATTATTAGATTTTAAAATCATAAATATTTGGGCATCCAAAGTATCATCCAAAGTATCATCCAAAGTATCATCCAAAGTATCATCCTCAAATTTTTTATGAAACTTTAAAGCTGTAAATTTAATAGTAATATCTCCTCCCAGTAATTTAAATTCTGGTTCTGGTATACCATATGACTCACAAGCTTCACAAATTTTTTGAATACCTCTACCCCATGTTTCTACATAACCCGCACGAAAAAAAACATTAGCCACATCTGGATTATATGGTTTTGACTTATGTCTTTCTAATAAAGTACCAATATTCCACTCACTAGGTAATATGCAACTATTACTAATATACATTGCTTCATCTTCTATACGAATTTGTATAGGTGTACTATCCGCCCAATTGCAATGAATAAGTGCATTATAAACAGCCTCACGAATTGCTTCTCGTGGATATGGATATTTTTCAATTCGTATATCTTTATTATACGAAATATATGCTTTTAGATATTTCAAATAGATTAAATCTATTACCTTATCTGCTATAACAAATAATGAACCATGTATTTCATCTTGATATTGTAAATCTGCTCCCTTACCAAATTTACCAATTTTCACAAAACTACCAGAAATAAGTTTCTCTGGCGTTCGATAAAATAACATAACAGCTGCTCGTTTTAACTTCCCATTTACAATCAAATTTAAACTATCCAATAATTCTTCATTATTCATTGCTAAATCATCTTTATCAATACGACCACTTCGTACTGCTTCTCGACGAAAAATATCAAAACTTTCCTTATCTAGCTCATTTATATTTATACTATCCACTGGTATAGCATCCCATTTAAAACCAGTTTTTGAAACTAAAAATTCTGTTAATGCAGCTCCTTTTAATTGTTGTTTTGTACTACCACTACGACGATGATATTCTCCTTTATAACTAACAGGATATGAACTAGAATGTACTACTATTTCAATATAATCTTTTTCATCTTTTGATAATAAATTTACATCAGCAATAATTCCCATTGATAATTGGATTTTATTGGGAATATCTTCTAGTAATTTTTTACTATTTTTAACACCCAAAACTTCTCCTTTATCATTTATCCCAATATAAATTTTTCCACCATCAGCATTTGCAAATCCACATATCCATTTTAAATATTCATCACGCCACGTTTCTTTCCATTCTATATTTTGATTCTCTACCACCTAAAAGCCTCCAGATAATTTATATATTTTATTATCTCATGTATCTTATCCAATCTCAAGAAATCAACTTATAAATATATGTTATTCATCTTTATAAGCAATTTGAAAATAATACAATAACTTTTTAAATCTATCCTGGGCTGTCAAACAAGTATCTATCAAATAACCTTTCTCTTTATTCCATTCATGTAATCCTCGATAATAAAACATTTTCAAATCATCACTGATAATAAATGGTACAATATCATGTTTTAAACACTCTTTTAACATAATAAGTCTACCTACTCGCCCATTACCATCTTGAAATGGATGAATTGTTTCAAACACTACATGAAAAGCTATTATTTCTTCTAAGTTTTTTTTAGTTGTAGCATTTACTCATCTAATAATTGTTTTATATTCTCGCTTACTCTTGCTGGTTCTACTGTTTTTTTCCCGCCAACTTCATTTGGCAATTTCTTATATTCACCAACAGCAAACCAATCTTTTTGACTATCACTTGTTCCTGTTTGTGAACTCCCCCCACTTAAGAAGTGGGAGCTTCTTGGGAATAAAGCATACTTAGTACTTATGT
>Garnier_p2__coassemble_1523_pt1 | contig 20754 bp, 21 predicted proteins | sample Garnier_p2__metabat2_low_PE_022 | metagenome-assembled genome bin Garnier_p2
TTGCTATGAGTATCCTTTCTGGTGCTCATCCACATCTTTTCCCTAAAGTTGTAAACCTTTTAAAAGAAAAAGGTATGAATGATGTATTAGTTATTGGTGGTGGCGTTATTCCTGAAGGTGATATTCCAGCTCTTAAAGAAGCAGGTATTGCTGAAGTATTTACTCCTGGTACACCAACAACTGAAGTTATTGACTTCATCAAAGCTAACGTAAAAGAAGCTTAATAAATTTAATATAATATTAAATTATTAAAATTATAAAGAAAATCATCTTGTCTTTCTTAGTCTCTATTAAGGAGACAAGATGATTTTTAATATAAGTATATAGCTTCTGTACTTTGCGATTAGGGACAGGAGCTAATATCAAAGGTGGTGCTTATATGGATATAGCTCAAGAATTGTTAAACGGTAATCGTTTAGCTCTTACTCGTGCAATTACAGCAATCGAAGAAGAAAAAGAATCTGCAGTAGAAATCATGAAAAAACTGTATCCACATACTGGGCATGCCTTTGTCCTTGGTATTACTGGCCCACCAGGTGCAGGTAAATCCACTCTTACCGATAGACTCGCAAGAGCTTATCGCAATCAGGGAAAAACAGTTGGTATTATAGCTATTGACCCAACTAGTCCATTTACAGGCGGTGCTATTTTAGGTGACCGCATTAGAATGAACAGCTTAACCCTAGATGAAGGAGTTTTTATCCGTAGTATGGGGACAAGAGGTAGCTTAGGTGGTTTATCCCACAAAACAGCAGATGCAATAAAAGCTATGGATGCCTTTGGCAAAGATATTATTATTGTAGAAACTGTAGGGGTAGGACAATCTGAGGTTGATATTGTCAAAGCAGCTGATACCACTATGGTAGTAATGGTACCAGGGCTTGGAGATGATATCCAGGCTATAAAAGCAGGAATATTAGAAATTGGTGATATCTTCACTATTAATAAAGCAGATCTTGATGGTGCAGATAAATTATATACAGAGCTAAATATGATGTTAGACCTTGATGGAGAAACACCGGATTGGCGTCCTCCAGTTAAAAAGGTTATGGCTAGTAGAGGCGAAGGTATTAACGAATTAATAGAAACAATAACTGAACACCAAGGTTATTTAACAGAAAGTGGTACATTAGCTATTAGACGTCATAAACGTGCTAAAAATGAGTTATTAGACCGCTTAAGTGAATCTATTGGTTCTTATATAACAAAACATATTGTCGAAACTGGTGAGCTTGATAGTTATGTAAAAGATATCGAAACTCGTCAAAACGACCCATATACAGTAGTTAATACTATTATGGATAATATGTTAAAAAAATAAATTAAGATATATTTATATCAGGAGGTTTTTATCAATGAAAATCAACAGAGTTGACCATATTGGTATTGCTGTACCAGATCTTCAAGAAGCAAAAAAATTCTATGAAGAAACTTTAGGTATTAAAATTACTAAAGAAGATGAAATTGTAGAAGAACAGAAAGTAAAAGTAAGTTTCGTTCCATGTGGCGATTGCGAAATTGAACTTTTAGAATCTACTACAGAAGATGGTCCTATCGCAAAATATCTTGCAAAAAATGGTGGCCGTTCCGGCATTCAGCATATTGCATTAAATGTTGATAACATTGAAGAAGCTATCGCTGAAATGAAAGAAAAAGGCGTTCGTATGATTGATGAACAACCTCGTTACGGCGCTGGCAATTCCAGCATTGCATTCGTTCATCCAAAAGCTAGCGGTATCTTAGTTGAACTTGCTCAGCGTTTAGATGAAACAAAATAATCTATATTAAAAAATTAAAATAAATATAGGTTTTATTAAGGAGGTATAACTTTGGCTACAGTTCAAGAACGAATTGACCTCATGAATGCCAAAAAGGAACATATTTTACAAGCAGGCGGTGCTAAACGTGTTGCTAAACAACATGCTAAAGGTAAAATGACTGCTCGTGAACGTATTGAAAAACTTTTTGATGAAGGTACATTTGTAGAATTAGATCAGTTTGTAAAACATCGTTGCACTAACTTCGGTCAGGAAAAGAAAGATTTACCTGCAGAAGGTGTAATCACAGGTTATGGTACAGTTGACGGACGTTTAGTTTATGCTTACGCTCAGGACTTCACTGTAGAAGGTGGTTCCCTTGGTGAAATGCATGCTAAAAAAATCTGGAAAGTACAAGAAATGTCCTTAAAAATGGGCGCTCCTTGTGTAGGTATCAATGACTCTGGTGGAGCTCGTATTCAAGAAGCTGTTGACGCTCTTTCTGGTTACGGCGGAATTTTCCAGAGAAATACTGATGCATCCGGTGTTGTTCCACAGATTTCCGTAATCATGGGACCATGTGCAGGTGGTGCTGTATATTCTCCAGCTCTTACTGACTTTATCTACATGGTAAAAAACACTAGCCAGATGTTTATCACAGGTCCTGCTGTTATTAAATCTGTTACTGCTGAAGAAGTAACAGCTGAACAGCTTGGTGGTGCTATGACTCATAACACTACTTCTGGTGTAGCTCATTTTGCTGCTGATACAGAAGATGACTGTCTCGAACAAATTCGTTACTTATTAAGCTTCTTACCAAGCAATAATATGGACGATGCACCTGAAAGACCTACAAATGATGATCCATCCCGTATGGACGAAGAATTAAATACAGTTATTCCTGATAATGCTAACATGCCTTATGACATGAAAAATGTAATTCGTTCTTTAGTTGATGATGGTGAATTCTATGAAGTTCATCAACATTATGCTACAAACATTATTACATGTTTTGCTCATTTCGATGGACGTTCTGTTGGTATCATTGCAAACCAACCAGCTGTAATGGCAGGTTGTCTTGACATTAACGCATCTGATAAAGCTGCACGTTTCATTCGTTTCTGTGACGCATTTAATGTTCCAATCGTAAACCTTGTTGACGTTCCAGGTTTCTTACCAGGTACAGATCAAGAATATGGTGGTATTATTCGTCATGGTGCAAAAATGCTTTATGCTTATTGCGAAGCTACTGTACCTAAAATTACACTTATTACACGTAAAGCATATGGTGGATCTTACCTTGCTATGTGCTCTCGTGAACTCGGTGCTGACCAAGTTATGGCATGGCCTACAGCTGAAATCGCTGTTATGGGTCCTGCTGGTGCTGCTAATATCATCTTCAGAAAAGACCCTGATGTTGCAGCTAAAACTGCTGAATATGTAGCAGAATTCGCTACACCTTATAAAGCAGCAGAACGTGGTTATGTAGATATGGTAATTGAACCAAAAGAATCACGTCCTCGTATTATCACAGCGTTAAACATGCTTGCTAGCAAACGTGAAGCACGTCCTGCGAAAAAACATGGTAATGTTCCATTATAATAAGAGGAGAGTATCTTAACATGGCAAATAATAATGCTCCTATCAGCGAAGAAGTAGTAGCTGCTATTACTGCTGCTGTAGAAATGATGATTGGTAAAAAAGTTATGGCTGTTCGCATCAAACGTAGTGATGCTTGGGTTATGGCTGGCAGACGTGACGCTATCTAATCTCATCAATTAAATAAAAATGAAAATTCTTGGAGGAATACGTCGTGAAAAAATTTAACATCACTGTAAATGGTAACGCTTATGAAGTTGAAATTGAAGAAGTGAAAGCTGCTGCTCCAGTTGCTGCTGCACCAAAAGCTGCTCCAGCACCTGCTGCACCTGCTGCACCAAAAGCTGCTCCAGCTCCAGCTGCTGCACCTGCTGCTGGTGACAATACAGTAACTGCTCCAATGCCTGGTAAAATTGTGAAATTAGTAGCTTCCGTAGGTCAAGCTGTAAATGCTGGTGACGTTCTTTTAATTCTTGAAGCTATGAAAATGCAGAACGAAATCACAGCTCCAGCTGCTGGTACTGTAAAATCCTTTGCAGTTAACGCTGGCGATAGCGTAAAACCTGGCCAAGCTATGGTTGTTATTGGTTAATTTTTAATTAACTTAGAACGATAGAGTGGAAAAAAGAGCTCATTAGTATTTTGCTAATGAGTTCTTTTTGTATCTAAATATAGTATCTATAGATATATATGTAATATATGGAGAAATGATAATGAATATAGAAAAAGTATATAATTTATTTTTTAGTCCTACAGATACAACAAAATATGTAGTCCAGTTTTTAAGTGAACAAATAAGTCCAAGTGTTACAAAGATAAATTTGACACCATATAAAAATGTTGATAAAGAAGTAAAATTTATTCAAAGTGATTTAGTATTTATAGCAGTTCCTTCATATGCAGGACGAGTACCAGATACATTTAGAGAACGTTTTGCTAAAATCAGTGCAGATAATGCGTTAGCAGTTTTAGTAGTAACTTTTGGCAATCGAGCTCAAGAAGATACTTTGATAGAATTGTATGATTTAGCGCAAAAACAAGGTTTTAAAATTTTAGCAGGAGCAGAGATTGTTACACAACATTCAATGGTTCCAGAATTTGGTAAAGGTAGACCTGATGTAAATGATAAAACTGAAATGATTGAATTTGTACAAAATATTCAACGAAAAATTCAAGAAGATGAATTATTAGTGAGTCAAATACCAGGTAATAGACCATATAAAGATGTAAAAATTCCTCCAATGGCACCTGATTTTATTGAAACAAGTTGCATAAAGTGTGGTAAATGTGCATTAGAATGCCCAACAAATGCTATTGATGAAAAAACATTAAAATGTCATAGTGAAAAATGCATTTCTTGTTTACGTTGCGTAAAAATTTGTCCGATGAATTGTCGTTATGCAGATAAACATCGTTTAGAACAATTACGTATACATTTAACGCCATTATGTAGTGAACGAAAAAATAATAAATATTATCTATAAAATAAAAAAATACTCTAGGTTTTATAATAAAACTTAGAGTATTTTTGTGTTTAAAATTGATTTGTATCTGTAAAGACATCGTCCCAAAAAGTATAAATGAAGACGATGATTACTAAAAAGAGTAAATAAATATCACCAAATGACATAATAAAATCTCCAATGATAAAATTAATTTGTATATTTTACAATAAACATACGCAGTGGTTTATAAACATTATATAAAATAACGGTTTTTATTGGTAATAAAATAATAGATTTTACAATACGCATAAGATAAAAAGAACTTGCAGCATCTTTATACATTAAAGTGAGCCAAATATTATTTAGTATACAATCTACAATAAGGAAGATAGCAAAAAACATTAATCCTAAACGTTTAAGTGAAATTTCTTGTTGATATAAAAATTTACTATAAATATAGCTTGTAACAATAGCACTTAGTGTAAATCCTGGGAAATATAATCCTGGCATAAATAAATTACTACCGATGATATCGGCAAGTGCTGCCATGATGATTGTTTTTCCTGTGCCAAAGCGTATGGCATATAAACAAAGCGGGATAAATGCAAAATCAATGCGAATGAAAGTGGTTTGTATAGCAAATACATAGGTAAATAAAATAGTAAGTGCCATAAATATGCCACCATAAACAATAGATGTTAAAGAGTTATTTTGAGTCAATAAAATACACCTCCATAATATTTGCGTTGCCACATAGGAGGAATATTCCTTCATGTAGCAGCGGGATGCGATATTTGTACCGCAAGAAAAACTTTTCGTTCAAATAGCAACTCCCCGTCTATTTGACACTTAACGCACAAATATCTACTCTGCTTGAGTACTTAAATATATAATATTCATCATAACATATTTTAAATTTAAAAACTAGAGATAAGGAAAGTTTTCTAAATAAAGCGATTTTAAAAATAATCTAGATTGGATAGTCATTAAAAAATGTGATATGATGAAAAGATAAAGATATATTAGAGCAAAGGAATAGTGATTAGTATGAGAAAGATTATAACTTTGATACTTTTGGGGTTGATGTTAGTATTAAATACGGTGGCATTTGCTCAAGAACCCAATAATATGCTAGATAAAGTAGAAAAGGTTAGTAAAATAAATACAAAGACAAGTAATAATCTTACGACTAATAATAGTAATCGATGGATTTTGATAAATATACCTGCACGTTCTTTACGTTTATATGATAAGGATAAATGCATAGCTATGTATCCTGTGGGTGTAGGAAAGATAAATTCTAAAACTCCTGTTGGTTATTTTAAAGTAGTAGAAAAAGTGGTAAATCCTAGTTGGACTGATCCTGATGATTTAAAGGTAGTAATACCGTCAGGGGAAAATAATCCGTTAGGTTATCGTTGGCTTGGTATCGGCGGAAATTATGGTATTCATGGGACAAATCATCCTGAATCAGTAGGTCATTATGTTTCTAATGGTTGCGTGCGTATGGTAGAAGCTGATGTAGAAAAAGTTTTTGATAAAGTGGAAGTTGGCACACCTGTACAAATAATTTATAATTGTTTAGTTATTGATAAGACTTTTGATAATAGAATTGCATATTATATTTATCCAGATGGGTATAATGTACAAAAATTAACAGTAGATTTTGTAAAACAAGGCTTAAAAGGTTATGGTGTAGCTGATTTTACTACTGATGAAGCCATAAAAAAAGCAATTAAACTGGCTAATGGTCAGCCAAATTTTGTAGCAGGCCCAGTAAATATATTTTTAAATAATCAAAAGTTAAATTTTAAAGCAGTAAACTATCAAAATTTGATTTATGTACCAGTACAAGAATTAGCTAATAAATTGGGTATGCCGATTACAATACAAAATAATCAAGTAACTAGTTCAGTTGGTACAGCGAATGTAAATTATTATAGTAACGTGGCATATATGAGATTAACAGATATTCCTGTAGTATTTGATTATAGTTATAGCTTAAATAAAAATGTAACAGCTGTAACAATTTTCCCTATAAATCATGTAAAAACTATAGAAAAACAAGGTGCTAATTTAGCAGAAATTCCTACAAAAGAAGTAAATGATATAAATAATGTAGGTGAATTACAACAACCTGTGATGAATGATGATAAAAATAATGATGATAAAAATTTAGAGTCATTAGATAAACAAGTAGATAAAAATGTTAAAGAAACCAAAGATGTTAAAACTGTGGTAACCAAAAATATAGTAAAATAAATTATATTATAGGAGGTTATTGTGAAGAAAGAAAAGCAAAGATTTATAATTATTGACGGTAGTAGCTTGATGTATCGAGCTTTTTTTGCCTTACCGTTATTGAGTTCTTCAAGTGGTATTTATACAAATGCTATCATGGGTTTTGCTAATATGTTGGGGAAAATTTTAACAGATTATGAACCAGATAATATGGTAGTAGCCTTTGATAAAAGTAGAAAAACATTTCGTACGGAAATGTATGCTGAATATAAAGGTCAACGAGAAAAGACTCCAGATGAATTAAAGTCACAAATACCATTATTACGTGAATTTTTGGAAGCATTAGGAATTGCTTTTATTGAGAAAGATAATTTTGAAGCTGATGATATTATTGGTACATTAGCGACTAAAGCAGCTAAAAAAGATTTTGAAGCCTTAATTGTTACAGGAGATAAAGATGCTTTACAATTGATTCAGCCAAATTTGAAAGTAATGCTTACAAAACGTGGCATTATGGATATGCAGATATTCGACGAAGAAGCATTTAAAGAAAAATATGCAGGTCTTGAGCCTAAAAAATTAATAGATATTAAAGCTTTAATGGGTGATAGTTCGGATAATATTCCAGGTGTGCCAGGTGTTGGCGAAAAAACAGCATTAAAATTATTATCACAATATCAAGATTTAGAAACTTTATTAGCTAATATTGAAAATGTATCGGGTAAAAAATTAAAAGAAAAATTGACAGATAATCAAGATTTAGCACGATTATCATACAAATTAGCAACTATTTGTTGTGATGTAGATGTAGATTTTGTACCAGAAGAATTTTTGATAACGCCTAATATGCAAAAATTACAAGAGTTTTGTCAAAAATATGAGTTAAAAACAGTTTTAACTCGTATGAAAAAGATATTAAAAGATAAATTTGTAGTAAATGAATTAGAAGTTTTAGGGCAAGATGGTGAATTAACTTTAGATTTTACTATGGCAGTTCCTGAGTATAAAATTTTTACGCCAAAAGATGTAGGTGTAGTATTAGATAAAATAAAATCAGCCCAATATGTATCAATAATGCCGTTAACTATAGGAAAAGTGCCAGATGTATCATTAGAAATGATGGCTATTTGTACAAAAGATTGTTTAGGTATTATAAAAGAAAATGATAGTGCATTACAAACTATATTAGAAGATGAAACAATTATTAAATATGCTTATGATGTAAAAACTTTTTATCATTTAGGTATGAATTTACATGGCAAAGTGTATGATACTTTGCTTATGGCATATTTATTAGAACCAGCTAATCGTAGTTATGAAATGAATTTGCTCTGGGAAATGGCGGATATTGATGTAAATGTTTTATGGGAAAATTTAACGCAAGAAGAAAAGTTGATTTGTAGTGTAGAGCATTTAGCTAAATTAAGTCAATGTTTAGCTGAAAAATTAGCCAATGAAAAAATGGTTAATCTTTATGAACAGATAGAATTGCCATTAGCAAAAATGCTTTCAGATATGGAAAAAGTAGGTATCTATATCAATGAAACGAAACTTGATGAAATGAATACGCAGATGAATACGCAGATTATAGCATTAGAGCAAGATATTTATGAGCTTGCTGGTGAAATGTTTAATATAAATTCGCCAAAACAATTAGGAGATATTTTGTTTAATAAATTGGGCTTACCTGCACTAAAGAAAACCAAAACAGGATACTCTACGAATGCAGAAGTTTTAGAAAATCTAATATATGCTCATCCTATCATTACTAAAATTTTAGATTATCGTTTGTTAAATAAATTAAAAACTACGTATTTAGATGGACTAAAGGTCTTAATAAATCCATATACAAAACGTATTCATACTAGCTTTAATCAAACAGTTACCGAAACAGGTAGATTGAGTAGTTCTGAGCCAAATCTACAAAATATTCCAGTACGCAGTGCTGAAGGTAAGAAAATTCGTAGTTTATTTGAGCCAGGGGAAGGTTATGACTATATTTTATCGGCAGATTATTCTCAGATAGAACTTCGTATAATGGCTCATATGTCAGAAGATAAACATTTTATTGAGGCATTTTGTAATGAGCAAGATATTCATGCGGCAACTGCAGCACAAGTGTTTAAAGTGCCAATAGAAAAAGTAACATCAGAACTTCGTGGCAGAGCAAAAGCGGTTAATTTTGGTATAATTTATGGTATTAGTGCATTTGGTTTATCAAAGAACTTGCATATATCACCAAAAGAAGCAGGAGAATATATAGATAGTTATCTTAAAGAATGTAGTGGTGTAAAAAGATTTATGGATGAGATTGTAGCAAAAGCTCATCAAGATGGTTTCGTAACTACATTATTTGGCCGTCGTCGTTATTTACCTGCGATAAAAAGTAAAAATTTCAATCAACGTTCTTTGGCTGAACGTATGGCAATGAATACACCAATTCAAGGTACAGCAGCAGATATTATTAAAATTGCGATGAATAGAGCAAGTGAAGCAATTGCTAAGGCAAATTTAAGAAGTAGAATTTTACTACAAGTACACGATGAATTGGTATTAGAAGTAATTGAAAGTGAAATACCAAAAGTGAGTGAGATTTTAAAAACAGCTATGCAAAATACAGCAAGTTTAAAAGTACCACTTACGATTGATATTAATTATGGTAAAAATTGGGCAGAAGCCAAATAATTAAATATAATTAACTGAAAAATACTTGGTATTTAGCTAAAATACAAAATTATAAGGCTAAATATCAAGTATTTTATAAATTTATAAAGTAAGGTGGTGGTTTTGTGCCAGAAATGCCAGAAGTAGAAAGTATAGTGTCGGGAATTCGTGATTTTATCGAAAATCGCAAGATTATAGATGTGAAGATAATAAAAGGCGATGTGATAAAAACGCCTACTCAAGAACAGTATAAACATTTATTAATAGGGAAAACTATTCATAGCTTGAAGCGAAAAGGTAAATATATTATTATGCAATTAGATGATGAGTATTTAAATATTATTCATCTAAGAATGACTGGAAAATTGTTATATACTAAAAAAATAGATGAATTAGATAAATATAGTTGCGTAATATATTATTTAGACAATGGTGATAAACTTATTTATGCAGATATTCGCAGATTAGGAACGTTAGATTTGATTTTAACGAAAGAACTATCTAAGATAAAGGGTTTATATACACTAGGAGCAGAACCACTATCTACAGAGTTTACAACGATATATTTGACGAAACATTTAGTAAAAGCAAAGGGCAAAATAAAACCTTGGCTATTAAATCAGAAAAATATTGCAGGATTAGGCAATATTTATGTTGATGAAGCTTTGGCTATTAGTAAAATACATCCTGAAAGAATAGCAAATTCTTTAAATGATAAGGAAATAGAAAGATTGTATAATGCTATTAATTTAGTAATTCGTGAAGGTATAAAAGATGGTGGTACAAGCTTTCGTGATTATCGTAATGGTTTAGGTGAAAAAGGGCAACATCAAGATAAGTTGTATGTATATAATCGAGAAGGTAAACCATGTAAGTTTTGTCATAATTTGATAAAAAAGATAGTGTTAAATGGTAGAGGTACTCATTTTTGCCCAAATTGTCAAAGGTTAGTTAAAGATAATAAGTGAGGAAAAAAGATGAAAATAATTGGATTAACTGGCGGAATTGCTTGTGGCAAAAGTACAGTAAGTGCATATTTAAAGCAAAAGGGAGCATATATTATTGATGGAGATGAGATAGCAAAAGAATTATCTGTTCCTGAAAAATCTATATGGAAAGCTTATGTAGAGCATTTTGGTGATAAAATATTAAATCCAGATAATACATTAAATCGTAGACTCATTGGACAGATTGTGTTTACTAATGAATCTGAAAAAGCATGGATGAATAGCACTATGCACCCATTAATTAAGCAAGCGATTATTGAAAAAATAGAAAAATATAAGCAAAATAAAGTGAAAGTTGTAGTTTTGGATATACCATTATTGTATGAGGCTAATTGGGATAAATTTGCTGATGAAGTTTGGGTAGTAAAAATAGATGAGCAACTACAAATAAAACGCATTCAAAATCGTGATAATTTAACTAAAGAAGAAGCGATTAGTCGAATAAAAGCACAAATGCCTGTAATAGAAAAAGCAAAACGCGCTGATGTAGTGATTGATAGTAGTAATACACCTGAAATTACTTGCAAATTAGTAGAAAGAATATGGAATGAAAGAATAAAATAGTAAAATAATAAAAGGATTGATTAGTAGTGGCTAATTTGCTTAGTGAACGTGTAAATCAAGGGGTAAATTCACAAATAGGATATAAGATGAAATGGTTATTAAAATTAATAAGAAATTTATTATTATTGAGTTTATTAACAATGACAGTGTTATATGCAGTTTGGCAAAATGAGGATTTTCAAAGAAAATATATTTATCCATATCCTTTTAGAGAAAAAGTAGAATATTATGCTGATAGATATAATGTGGATAGTAGTTTGGTAGCTGGCGTAATTTTGGCGGAAAGTAAGTTTAAACAAGAAGCAACATCTAGTCATGGAGCAAAAGGGGTAATGCAACTTATGCCTGAAACAGCAACATGGATAGCAAAACAAATCGAAGATGATAACTTTTCAATAGAAAAGTTATATAATCCAGATACAAATATAAAATATGGTACATGGTATCTAGCAGAACTACAAGATGAATTTGAAGGCAATGAGGTATTAATCTTAGCAGCATATAATGCAGGTAGAGGAAATGTACATGATTGGATGAAAAAATATCATTGGGATATGAATTTTAAAGACTATGAAAAAATACCATTTCCAGAAACTAGAGAATATGTAAAAAAAGTATTAAATAATAAACAAGAATATAATAGATTGTATAAATAAAAGAATAGGATAAATATCCTATTCTTTTGTTATAATTGAAGTTAAAGATATGGTAATATTATCAATAAGGAGAGCGAGAAATTATGACAGTTACTTTAACTGAAGAAGATATAAAATTTAAATACATAACACCAGCAATAGAAAAAGTAGGTTGGAATAAAGATAATATATTTTATGAATATGGAATAACACAAGGAGCTATTCAAGTTCGTGGAAAGAGTGTAACACGAGGAAAAAAGAAAAAAGCCGATTATGTATTAACTTATGGTATAAATAAAAAGCCAATAGCAATTATAGAAGCTAAAAAAATGCAATATCCTGTGGGATATGGAATGCCTCAAGCTATGGAATATGCTCAAATGTTAGATGTAAAATTTACATATGCTTCTAATGGTAAAGGTTTCATTGAATATGATTTTTTCACAGGGAAAACAAGAGAGATAAAATTAGAAGAATTTCCAACACCTGAACAATTATGGAAGCGTTATATTGAGGGTGAAAAATTGGATAAAGATATGCTCAGCGTTGTACAAGAAGCATATTATGTTGATCCACTGGCAAATAAAAAGCCTAGATATTATCAACAAGTAGCTATTGATAGAACTGTTGAAGCTGTTGCTAAAAATCAAAAACGTATTTTGTTAGTGATGGCAACAGGCACGGGAAAAACATATACAGCATTTCAGATTGTATATAGACTTACTAAAGCGAAAAAGGTAAATCGTGTACTTTATTTGGCTGATAGAAATATCTTGATAGATCAGACTATTGTACAAGATTTTAAACCGTTTGAAAAAATCATAACGAAAGTAAAAAATAGACATTTAGATAGTTCCTATGAAATTTATATGAGTTTATATCAACAACTTGTTGGTGAGAATGGTGAAGAAATTTTTCGTGCATTTAAACCAGAATTTTTTGATTTAATCATTGTAGATGAATGTCATCGTGGTAGTGCCAAAGAAGATTCACAGTGGCGAACTATTTTGGAATATTTTAATAGTGCAGTACAAATAGGTCTTACAGCGACACCGAAGGAAACTAAGGAAATAAGTAATCTAGCTTATTTTGGTGAACCTATATATACTTATAGTTTAAAACAAGGTATAGCTGATGGCTTTTTAGCACCATATAAAGTTATTCGTGTGAATATAGATAGAGATAGTGAAGGCTGGAGACCGTATAAAGGACAATTCGATAAAAATGGTCTGCAAATCGAGGATAAATTATATTTAGGAAAAGATTTTGATAAAAATTTAATTATTGATGAACGTACCCAAGAAGTAGCAAAGCGTATTACAAAATGGCTAAAAGAAAATGGCAGATATAGTAAAACTATTGTTTTTTGTGTGGATATAGAACATGCTGAAAGAATGAGGCAAGCACTTATAAATGAAAATAGCGATATCATGAAGGCTAATCCTAATTATATTATGCGAATAACAGGTGATAATAAAGAAGGAAAAGCTATGCTAGATTATTTCATTGATCCTAGTGAAAAATATCCGACAATAGTTACTACATCAAAGTTAATGACTACAGGTGTAGATGCTAAGACTTGTAAATTAATTGTATTAGAAAATAATATAAATTCTATTATTGAGTTTAAACAAATTATTGGACGTGGCACTCGATTAAATCCAGATTATGATAAAAATTATTTTACTATCATGGATTTTAGGGGAGTAACGAGATTATTTGCAGATCCTAATTTTGATGGCGAGCCTATAGTTATTATTGAAGATGATGGAAAAGATGAAAATACAAGTACGAATACTACAGAAGAAACAGGCGAAGATATAGCAGGTGAAGATGGTGATATATTTACGCCACCAATGGTGCATGAAGGCAAAGTAAAATATCATGTGGATAATGTAGATGTAAATATAGTAAATGAACGTGTACAATATCTTGATGCTAATGGAAAATTAATAACAGAAAGCGTTGTTGATTTCACTAAGAAAAATGTTCGCAAGGAATATGCTTCTTTAGATGAATTTATTAATGCTTGGAGCAGTACAGCGAAAAAGCAAGTTATTCTTGAAGAATTAGCAAAGCATAATGTTTCTATAGATGAACTATATAAGGCTACAGGTAAAAATGATATAGATGAATTTGATTTAATTTTGCATATTGTTTATGATCAAAAACCTTTGACGAGAAAAGAACGTATTAATAATGTGAAAAAAAGAGATTATTTTGCTAAGTATTCGCCAGTTTGTAGAGAAGTATTAGATGCTTTGATGGAACAATATAAGAATGAAGGCATAAGAGAAATACAAAATCTTCAAGTTTTACGCAATAAAAATTTTGCTAAATGGGGAACTGCACCAAAAATTGTAAAAATGTTTGGCGGTAAAGAAAAATATTTTCAGGCAGTAGATGAACTCACAAGTTTAATCTATAATAATGAAATATCCGCAAATCAAGGAAATAATATATATAATCTATAAAAGGAGTACATGAATTAAACTATGAGTTTAGGAGCATTTGTAAAAAACATTCAAAATATAATGCGTGGGGATAGCGGTGTAAATGGTGATGCACAGCGTATCGAGCAATTAACATGGCTATTATTTTTAAAAATTTATGCCAAGAAGGAAGAAGACTGGGAACTTTTTGATGAGAATTATAAATCTATATTGCCAGAAGAATGTAAATGGGAAAACTGGGCAGTAGATGATGCAGATGGTAAGTCTTTAACAGGAGATGATTTATTAGAATTTGTCAATGAAAAGTTATTCAAACAGTTAAAAGAAATAAAATTGTCAGCAGATGCTCCTATGAAGCATAAGATTTTAAGAGATGTATTTGTAAGCACCAATCAATATATGAAAGATGGTGTTTTACTACGTCAATTAATCAATGAAATCAATAAAATAGATTTTGATAATATCAAAGAATTGCACGCTTTTGGCGAAATTTATGAAACCATCTTGAAAAGTTTGCAAAGTGCAGGAAATGCAGGGGAATTTTATACACCTAGGGCAGTAACTGATTTTATCGTAGAAATGGTAAATCCAAAGCTTGGCGAAACTGTAGCTGATTTTGCTTGTGGGACAGGTGGATTTTTGACTTCTACATTAAATCATTTAGAAAAAAATATGAAAAATACAGAAGATAGAACACAGTATAATAATGCTATCTATGGTATAGAGAAAAAGCCTTTACCGCATTTATTATGTGTAACAAATATGTTAGTGCATGATATAGATAATCCTGCTATTTATAATGCTAATTCTTTAGAACGTAATGTAAGAGAATATAAAGATAATGAAAAATTTGAAGTTATTTTGATGAACCCGCCTTATGGTGGAGCTGAAGGAGAGCAGATAAAAAACAATTTCCCAGCAGATTTACGCAGTAGTGAAACAGCAGACTTATTCATATCTTTAATTATGTATCGCTTGAAAGAAAATGGTAGAGCAGCAGTTATCATACCAGATGGATTTTTGTTTGGTTTAGATAATGCCAAAGTGGCTATCAAGAAAAAATTATTTAGTGAATTTAATGTGCATACGATTATTCGTCTGCCTGCTTCTGTGTTTGCTCCATATACATCTATTACTACAAATATTATCTTTTTTGATAATACAGGAACTACGAAAGAAACTTATTTTTATCGTTTGGATATGCCAGAAGAATATAAACATTTTTCTAAGACAAAACCAATGAAATTAGAACATTTTGCTGATTGTATAAAATGGTGGAATGATAGATGCGATATTCAAGATGAGGATACTGATACTTATAAGGCTAAAGTTTATACATTAGAAGAAATCGTAAATCGTAATTATGATATAGATTTATGCGGTTATCCTACAGTGGAAGAAGAAGTCTTATCTCCAGAAGAAACTATTTTAGAGTATAAAGAAAAAAGAGCTACTTTGAATGCCAAGATAGATAAGAAGCTCCAAGAAATAGAAAATATTTTAGGGGTAAAATTATGTTAGCAGATAAATTAAGAAAATCAGTATTGCAATCAGCTATACAGGGAAAATTGACAGAGCAATTAGCTACAGATGATAAAGTAGAAGATTTATTACAAGTGATAAAAGAAGAAAAAGAACTTTTAATCAAAGAAAAAAAGATAAAAAAACAAAAACCATTGCCAGAGATAACAGAAGATGAAATACCATTTGCTATACCTGAAAATTGGAAATGGGTAAGGCTAGATGATATATGTGTATATTTACAAAGAGGAAAATCACCAATATATTCAGATATAAAAAAATATCCTGTTGTATCTCAAAAATGTAATCAGTGGAGTGGATTTACTTTAGAGCCGGCAAAATATTTAGCACCAGAAGTATTAGAAAAATATTCTGATGAAAGATATTTAAAGAAACATGATATATTAATAAATTCAACGGGATTAGGCACAGTTGGAAGGGTATGTTTATTTAAAACAGATTCAAAATATCCTATTGTAGTAGCAGACAGTCATGTTACAGTTGTGCGTAGCACACGTTTAATAAGTGAAATATATATAAAATATTTTTTATCTTCTCCACATATTCAAGATAATATAGAAGATATGTGTAGTGGTTCAACTAAACAAAAAGAATTGGCATTGAATACAATAAAAAATTTATTAATACCATTGCCACCATTAGCAGAACAAAAGCGTATAGTAGAAAAGCTTGATAATGTTTTAGCTAATATAGAAAAACTAAAATCTAGTGAAGAAAAATTATCTATACTGCAAAAGAATTTCCCTGATAAGTTAAAAAAATCTATATTGCAATCAGCTATACAAGGAAAATTGACAGAGCAGTTAGCTACAGATGATAAGGTAGAAGATTTATTACAAGTGATAAAAGAAGAAAAAGAACGCTTAATCAAAGAAAAGAAGATAAAAAAACAAAAACCATTGCCAGAGATAAGAGAAGATGAAATACCATTTACTATATCTGAAAATTGGAAGTGGGTAAGATTAGGTGAAGTTATATTATTAAATATGGGACAATCACCAAATTCAGAAGATGTAGGAAATGACGGAATAGAATTTCATCAAGGAAAAATTTATTTTACAGATGAAATAATAGGTTTTTCAGATAAATATTGTTCAAAACCAAAAAAAATATCAAATGCAAATGAAATACTTTTATCAGTAAGAGCACCTGTAGGAGAAGTAAATTTAAATAATAGAGAAATTTGTATTGGACGAGGACTAGCTTCAATAAAAATAATAAATAGTGAAGAAAGATATTTCTTTTATTTATTATTTTATTGTAAAAAAATATTTGAAAAAAAATCCACAGGAACAACTTTTAAAGCAATAAGTAAAGATATTATTGAAAATTTATTAATACCATTACCACCATTAGCAGAACAAAAGCGTATAGTAGAAAAATTAGATAAGCTTTTAGCTGATATAGAAGAATTAAAGATAGAATAAATAATCATTTTAGTGCTATAATAATCAATAGAAATGATTGTGAGGGACGTTAAATGATACTTTCAGATAAAAAAATAAGGGAATTAGTAGATAAAAATAATTTAATTGAAAATTATAATGAAAAAAATTTACAAGCAGTATCGTACGATATTACTTCTAGTAATGTAATTCAGGTATTCAATCGTGTGTTAGGTACTATAAATTTAAGAGATAAGGCATCTACTTCTTTAGCTAATAAAGAAATTACTATTGATTATGGATATAAAATTATGCCTAATGAATATATTTTAGTGAAAACGAAAGAAAAATTTAATTTTCCTGCGTTTTTAACTGGTCATATTAGACCAAGAACAACTTTCTCAAGATTAGGTTTAATTTTAAGTGATCAACATATTAATCCTACTTTTTCTGGTCATTTATATTTAGGTTTTTTGAACACTACACCAAATACTATAGAAATATATCCTAATTTGAAAATTGGTCAAATAATTTTTGAAAAAATTGAAGGTGAAGTAACAGAAGAACTCCTATATAAAAATAAAATCGATGCAAAATATCAAAATGAAGATAAATTTATTTCGCCATCAGTTGCTGATGAAATAGAGGCAGAATATCAAAGAATTTTAAAGAGGATATCAGAAAAATAATATGTCTAAAATATTACATCAAACTCTTAAAGATTACTTAAATATTACGGAACCTAATACTAAATATAAAGATATAATTATTAAGCGTTTAGAAGATGAAATAACTAGAGAAATAATTAATGAAAATATCGAAGAAATACAAATAAGAGAAAAACAAGCTTTTAAGAAAACAATTTTAAAAGAAAAAATACAAAATGCTAAAGAAGTAGCGATTATAGCTATTATAGTTGGTTTTTTAGTAGGATTACTTGTAAATCAAATAACTGAAATTATAGCATGGGGAAAATCGCAAATGGGAGAAAATACAGGGATTTTTACAGGACTATGTAGTATAACTATATTGTTACTTATTTTTGCAGCATATAAATATTGGTTTGTAGATAAAATGTCAAATATATTAAATGAGGATAAGGATAAAAATAATGAATAGAATATTACCAAGAGCTGGAGAAATATGGCTTCATTTTAAAAATAATAAGTATTTAATTATAACTGTTGCTGAACATACAGAAACAAAAGAACCATTTGTGGTATATAAAGCTTTATATGGCGATTATAAAAATTATATACGCCCTCTTGAAATGTTTATGAGTGAAGTTGATCATGAAAAATATCCTGAAGTAAAACAAAAATATAGATTTGAAAAAATTATGGAATAAAAAGTAGATAATAATATTTGTTTTTTATTAAGATAAATCCAGTTAAGTTGTAGCTTAGCTGGATTTTTTGTATTGATAATAAAATAATGGCTCTATAATAAATGTTAGAGCCTGAGAATTTTCTTAAACCCCAATCTTATAGAGCCATTTTAATTAATGAATATATATGTATAACTTTTTATAGAACGGTATTGAATTTATAAAATGAATATTATTAAGTTCGATTTGCTAAATTGATTTATTATTGTATAATGTATGCAGAAATTAATATTATTAGGAAGTTTGGAAGTTTAAAGGAAAGGTGGCTAATGATGCTTTTTTTATGGACTTTTTTTGAAGTTGCAGGGACGATTGCGTTTGCGATTTCTGGGGTATTAGTAGGGATATCTAGACGAATGGATATTTTTGGTATTTTGGTACTAGCATTGAGTACGGCTATTGGTGGCGGTATTATTCGTGATGTATTGGTAGGTAATATTCCTCCAAATACATTTCGTACTTCGGTATATATCGTTTTAACTATAATAATTACTGTTATTATGTTTTTTATTTATCGTAATCAAAAATTAAGATATATGTCGAGAAAGAAATTTCGTAATTTGTATTTAATCACAGATAATTTAGGATTAGCGTCATTTACGGTTACAGGGACGACTATCGGGTTTAATGCTTATCCGGAGTATCCAATATTTGCTGTTACTTTAGGGCTTATAACAGCAGTAGGAGGCGGTATTATTCGTGATGTATTAGCTCAGCGAATACCGTCAGTATTAAAAGAGGAAATATATGCTTTACCTTCTATTATCGGTGGCGTAGTATATTATATTATTGCTAGTATAAGTAGTGAATATTGGTATTTAGCCTCACCAATAGCATTTATCGTAGTATTTGTACTGCGAATGATTGGTATACGTTATCGTTTAAATTTACCGAAAGTACATCGTTGAGAGAAGTAAAATAGATGACATTACAGCAGTTAAAATATATTATTGAAATTGTAAATTGTGGTTCAATGAATATGGCGGCACAAAAATTATTTATATCTCAGCCTAGTTTATCTAATGCAGTAAAAGAGTTAGAAAAAGAACTAGGTATTGAGATATTTATTCGTACGAATAAAGGGGTAAGTTTATCGTCTAGTGGACAAGAATTTTTGGGTTATGCTAGACAAATAATTGAGCAAACAGCATTATTAGAAGAGCGTTATCATAAAGATAAACCGACACGTAGATTATTATCTATTTCTACACAACATTATGCTTTTTCGGTGAATGCTTTCGTTAATTTGATAAAAGAATTTGCTAAAGATGAATATGAATTTACTTTACGTGAAACGAAAACACATGAAATTATAGATGATGTAAAAAATATGCGTAGTGAAATAGGTGTGTTATATTTAAGTAAATTTAATGAACAAGTGATAAAGAAGATTTTGCAAGAAAATGATTTATGCTTTAAAGAATTATTCACAGCGAAACCGCATGTGTTTTTATCTGCAAAACATCCACTTGCACATAATGAAATAGTTAATTTTAGTGATTTAGAGCCGTATCCATGTTTATCTTTTGAGCAGGGCATATATAATTCGTTTTATTTTTCGGAAGAAATACATTCTACAATGTCACATCAAAAAAATATTTATGTGAGCGATAGGGCGACTTTGTTTAATTTAGCGATTGGATTAAATGGCTATACAATATCTTCGGGTATATTAAGTGAAGATTTAAACGGTACTAATATTATTGCTATACCATTAGATAGTGAAGAAGAAATATGTGTAGGATATATCTATAGTAAATATAATCATTTGAGTAATTTGGCTAGAATGTATATAAAAAAATTAGAACATTATATATTACTAAGTACAAAATAAAAAACTAATATTTATAAATTTTTTATGTAAAAATACAAATTCACATAAAAATATTTTAAATTTCTCAAAGAAAATACTTGACTTTATAAACCTTTTACTTTAAAATATTTTCGTATGACGTTCGATGACGGCTTCCACTAGCCCCGGAACCGTGCACAGGACATCTATTAAGAAATATTTTAAATAAAATAGTTGAAAATTGTACAGGGAGGGATATACAAGTGAAAACAACATTCATGGC
>Garnier_p2__coassemble_1525_pt1 | contig 20736 bp, 19 predicted proteins | sample Garnier_p2__metabat2_low_PE_022 | metagenome-assembled genome bin Garnier_p2
TTGTAAGCACACTACCTTGTGCCTGCATTACAGCTTTACTTACGATATTTTCTGATGCAATCATTTCTAATTTATCGCGTTGACGGCCAAGTTCTTGGTTTATTGCTGCATTAATTTCTGGATCTACTATTTCTAATGTTTGTAATAAATTCAAAATTATCCCTCCGAATTTATGTCTTTGCCTAAATGATTAAAAATTTATTTATTTTCTAAAGCCATAATTTTATTTACTCTACGTTCATGTCTACCGCCAGCAAATTCTGTAGTCATCCACGTACGTACAATTTCATCTGCAATCTCAAAGCCAGTTGTACGTCCACCCATTGCTAATACATTTGCATTATTATGTTCACGAGACATTTTTGCAGTATATGTTTCATGGCAAAGAGCAGCTCTGATTCCTTTTATTTTATTAGCTGCTATAGAAATGCCAATACCTGTACCACATAGTACAATTCCTCTATCTGCTTCTCCTTTAGCTACTGGAGTACAAACTTTTTCTGCAATATCTGGATAATCTACAGATTCTGTACCAAAAGTACCTACATCTTCAACTTTCACATCTGAAAATTCTTCTTTTAATACTCTTTTAACTTCCTCTTTTAATTCCACCGCGCCGTGGTCGCTTCCAATAATTAATTTCATATACTCGACTGAAATCAGTCTTTCCCTCCTTATAGCTAAAACAGCTAAATTACATACTATGTTTATTTTATCATAATATAATATTTAATCAAAGAATTAAATATTAATGCTGTTAAAACCACTGGCTTTATGCAATCTATTCATAATGGCTAACCCAATACCTTTACTTGTAGTGCCTTCTCCTAAAATAACATCTATATCTTTATCATCAAAATAACGTAACCCTTCATAAATTTCACTAGCTATTTGCGCTAAATCATTTTGTTTACCATAGTTGAAAATACATATATTATCAGATTTTATATAATTAGCTACTTCATCACTAACCAATAATCCAATTTTTTTATCATTTTGCCAATCATTAACAATTTTTTGCATAGCTTGAGGCATTTTATTTTGCTCACCTTCAACTAAAATCATTTCTGCCTTCGGCGCATAATGCTTATATTTCATTCCAGGTGCTTTAGGAACTACATTTTCGCCAACAATAGATTTATCAATCTCTACCACTGGGAAAATTTCTTCTAACATTTCTTTAGTAATTGCACCTGGACGCAAAATAACTGGCACGTCTTCTGTACAATCTACAATTGTAGACTCTACACCAAAATGACAATTACCGCCATCTAATACCATTTCTATTCTACCATGTAAATCTTTATATACTTCTTTTGCAGATGTTGGACTTGGTCTTCCAGAAATATTGGCACTTGGTGCAGCTATTGGTGTATCTGCATATTTAATTAATTTTCTCGCTATATCATTATCTGGCATACGAACAGCTACTGTATTTAAACCACCCGTTACTGTTTTGGGTACTTCATCACTTTTAGGTAAAATAATGGTAATTGGTCCTGGACAAAAAGCTGTCAAAATTTTTTGTGCCATTGGTGTAACGTCAGCTACAATTCTACTTAACATTTTTTGATCATTAATGTGTAAAATTAATGGATTATCCGATGGTCTACCTTTCGCTTGATAAATTTTACTTGCTGCTAATTCATTCAAACCATCTCCACCAAGACCATATACTGTCTCTGTTGGGAATGCTACTAAACCGCCAGATTTTATACATTTACCAGCACGTTTTAATGTTTCATCATTTATAGAATTTATATTTATTAATTCTGTTTCCATGCTAATACCACCCTATCAATACCCGCATAATCTTTAATTATTTCTATATTTTTCCAATTATGATTTTTAGCCATTTCTTTTACTACTTCAGCTTGATGAATACCTACTTCTACAGCAATTAAGCCTTTATCATTTAAATGTTTTTGACCTTGACTAAATAAACGTTTATAAAAACTTAGGCCATCACCGTTATCAGTAAGTGCAGATAATGGCTCATAATCTTTTACATCTATTTCTAAACTTTCAATATCATCTTTAGGAATATATGGTGGATTGGATACAATTACATCAAAAGTTTTATTTACAAGCGGAGTAAATAAATCACCAACAAAAAATTTACATCTATCTAATACTTGCAAATTTTGTGCATTTTCTTTAGCTACTTCAATAGCTTTTGGCGAAATATCTACTGTAAAACCATTTGCTTTTTCTAAAAAGTTTAGTAAAGATAATATAATAGCTCCACTGCCTGTACCGATATCTACAATATCATAACTATTTTTATCTTTAAATTTTTCTTTCACCTTAGTAATGACATTTTCTACAAGAATTTCTGTATCTGGTCTAGGAATTAAAGTATCTTTTGTAACTTTAAAATCCAATCCCATAAATTCTCTTTGTCCAATTATCTGGGCAACGGGTATATGTTTTGCTCTTTTAGCCACATATTCACGGAATTTTGCTAATTCTGTCTTTTCCATAGGCTCATCAAAATGCACATACAAATAAATGCGCTTCTGGCCCAATACATGAGCCAGAAGCACTTCGGCATCAAGACGAGCTGAAGATATCCCCTTGGATTTAAAATAATTTACAGTCCATGTAAGTAAAGAGTTTATCGTCCATACATCTCTTGATTTTTCCATATTATTTTACCTGTTTCAATCTTTCTGTTTGATCAGCTGTAATTAATGCATTGATAATCTCATCAATTTCACCATTAAGCACAAAATCTAATTTGTGTAAAGTAAGCCCAATACGATGGTCTGTTACACGACCTTGAGGGAAGTTGTACGTTCTTATGCGTTCACTTCTATCACCAGAGCCTACTTGAGATTTTCTATCTGCTGCAATTTCACTATTTTGAGCCTGCTGTGCTTGTTCTTGTACTTTTGCACGAAGTACTCTCATTGCTTTTTCTTTATTTTTTAACTGAGATTTTTCATCTTGGCATTGTACTACAATACCTGTTGGAATATGTGTAATACGTACTGCTGTTTCTGTTCTGTTTACATACTGACCACCTGCACCACTTGCACAGTAAGTATCAATACGAAGTTCATTTGCTTTAATATCAATTTCTACATCTTCTACTTCTGGTAAAACTGCCACAGTAACTGCTGAAGTATGCACACGACCAGAGGATTCTGTCTGTGGTACACGTTGTACACGATGAGTACCACTTTCGTATTTTAATTTACTATACGCACCATAACCATTAATACAGAATGATACTTCTTTAAATCCACCTAACTCTGTAGGATTAGAATCTAGCATTTCTACTTTCCAACCTTGCATTTCTGCATAACGAGAATACATTCTAAATAAATCACCAGCAAATAAAGCCGCTTCATCTCCACCTACACCACCACGAATTTCCATGATAACATTTTTACTATCATTAGGGTCTTTTGGTAATAATAAAATAGGAAATTCATTTTCTAATACTTCTTTACGTGCAGATAATTCTTTTACTTCGTCTTCAAGCATATGACGCATATCGTCATCAATATCTTCATCAAACATCGCTTTATCTTCATCAATGGTAGTACATATTTTTTTATATTCACGGAATTTCTCTACCAATTCAATAAGTGCTGCATGTTCTTGATTGTATTTTTGCCACTTAGGCATATCAGCTATAATATCTGGGTCACTTATTAATGATTCTAATTCCAAATATTTATCTTCAACTGCTTGTAATTTATCTAACAATGCTTTTCCACCTCATATTTTTTTATTTAATTAAAAGATTAGCGGTAGGTAAAAAACCTTCCGCTAATTTAAAGTTACATAATTTTATTACTATTAATATTCATCAATTGATAAATAATACAATCTATACTAATGAACTGCTTACTATAAAAAATAAAATCTTATTTATTTAATCAAACACTAGTATTTACTTTTAAATCATTTACTGTATCTTTATTTTCTACAGTTTCATTTAAATTTACTGTATCATTTACTGTTTCTTCTGCAATAGCTGCTTCTAAAGATTTCACAGCTACTTCAATCATTGAATCATCAGGTTCTCTTGTCGTCAAATATTGTAACCATAAGCCAGGTAAAGAAATTGCATGAACTATTTTATTTTTAGAACGACCAGCAAAACGAATTAATTCATATGAAATCCCCGCTACTGCTGGTAATAATATAATTCTTGATACAATACGTTCCCAAAGACTAGGCCAACCTAAAAACGAAAACATAAAGATACTCACAATCATTACAATCAATAAGAAAGAAGTACCGCAACGAGGATGCAAACGAGAAAATGCTTGTACTTTTTCTGGTACTAATTCTACTCCTGCTTCATAAGCATGAATAGTTTTATGTTCTGCACCATGATATTGAAAGACTCTTTGAATATCTTTTGCTCGAGATATACCATATATATATAAGAAGAAAACTATCATACGGACTAGCCCTTCCCACAAATTCATAACTACATGACTATCTGTTGTAATTAAACTTACTGATGCTGTTGGAATTACTACAAATAACAAAATTGCTGCACATAAAGAAATTGCCATTGTGATTGCAATATCTTTATTGGTAAGCTTATCAGACTCTTCTTCACCAGCCATTTGAGCTGAATAAGTCAAAGATTTTAATCCCATAACTAAAGATTCGCCCAATGATAAAATACCACGGAAAAATGGCTTTTTAAATATAGGATATTTTTCAGCTAATGAATTTACTGGTTTTACATCAACTGTAATTTTGCCTGAAGGCTCTCTAACTGCTGTAGCTACATTTTTAGGGCCACGCATCATTACGCCTTCAATTACAGCTTGTCCACCTACCATTAATTTTTTTGACATCTTCCAATCCACCTACCTTATTTAAATATTAAATTATATTTAAATATAAATGAAGCAGAGCATTTCTGCTCTGCTTAGCATTCGTATTCTTATTTTTTGCCATAACGTTTGTTGAATTTTTCAATACGTCCACCAGCTGCCATGTCGCGTTGACGACCAGTGAAGAATGGATGACATTTGGAGCAAACGTCTACACGTAATTCACCTTTAACAGAGCCAGTTTTAAAAGTATTGCCACAACCACAGATAACTGTAGTTTCTTTATAATCAGGATGGATTCCTTGTTTCATTCTGTCGCACCTCACTCTCTGACATTTACTGATTGATTATATCATAGACTTACTTTTGTTGCAAGCTTTAATTATATAAGCTACATTAGTTTACAATATATTTTCTAAACAATCAAGAGGTATTGCGTATATGGCTCTAAAAACTTATAATAAAATAAGTTAACTTGCAATTTAATAATTATTTTATTTGATTTTGATAATGATGGAGAAGGGATATAAATTTATGAAAAAAAATAATAATGAATATAAAGAAGTTTGTAGTTTTTGTAAACGAACTATAACTATACGATCTCAATATGATATGCCAATTTACGACCCACAAACTGGCTTTGCTATTTGCAAAAACTGCATTAAAGATATATATGGATATATTAGCGAACATGATAAACGTGAAGAAAAATCACAGAATAAAAAATTTGTAAATAGTTTAGATGATATTTTAACTCAAAATAAACCTCATGTTATTAAACAATTTTTAGACCAATATATCATAAATCAAGATAGAGCCAAAAAAATCTTATCTGTTGCTGTTTACAATCATTATAAACGCATGAAATATGGCTATACTCATGATAGTCGTGATATGAATATCGAAAAATCTAATGTTATTATGATTGGGCCTTCTGGTTGTGGTAAGACAGCTATGCTCCAACATTTAGCAAAATTATTAGATATTCCTTTTGCTATTACTGATGCTTCTAGCCTTACTGAAGCAGGCTTTGTGGGCTCTGATGTTGAAGTTGCTGTTAGAAATCTTTATTATGCTGCTGATAAAAATATTGAAAAAGCTCAACACGGTATTATTTATCTTGATGAATTTGATAAAATCGCTCGCAAATCTGGTGCAAATAATTCAATCACTGCCGACCCTGGTCATGAAGGTGTTCAACAAGGTTTACTCAAAATGATTGAAGGTGGCGTTGTAGAATTCACAGCTCAAGGTCAACGTAAACATCCAGAAGCACCTACTATTAAAGTAGATACTACTAATATCTTATTTATCGTTGGCGGTGCTTTTGTTGGTATTGAAAAACTCATTGCTAAACGTTTAAAAACTGATGACAGTGGTATTGGTTTTGGTGCAAAAGTACAAACAAAAGATGCCAAACCAGTATTTAATGAGCTCATTCATAAAGTTCGCCCTGAAGATTTAATTAAATTTGGTATTATTCCAGAAATCGTTGGTCGTTTACCTGTAATTTGTACTTTAGAAGAACTTACTGAAGAAGATTTACTCAAAATTTTAACAGAACCTAAAAATGCTCCAGTTCGTCAATATCAAGAATTATTAGCTATGGATAATGTAAAATTAGAATTTGAACATGATGCACTTTTATCCGTTGCCAAAAAAGCTATTGAACGTAAAACTGGTGCTAGAAGTTTACGCGGTATTTTAGAAGATGTTATGCTCGATATTATGTATGAAATTCCTAAAACAAACGAGCCACGCAAAATTATCATAACTAAAGATTGCATTGATAATCATAGCGCACCTCAAATAATTCCACTTAGCGAAAACTAAATTGAGCCTATAACTAATACTATATTTGAATATAAATTAATATACGTAAAAAAAGACATTGATAACTAATACATTATCAATGTCTTTTTTATATCTATAAATAAATTATTTTTTCATTATAGAACCATCATAATATAATGTGGCAAAATAATCTTCAATTGTTTCTGCTCTACGAATCAATTCTACAGAACCATCTTCTTTTAATAATAATTCTGCACTACGTAATTTCCCATTATAATTAAAGCCCATAGCATGACCATGTGCACCAGTATCAAACATAACGATTCTATCACCGATATCAATTTTTGGTAAAGCACGGTCAATCGCAAATTTATCATTATTTTCACAAAGAGAACCTGTTACATCATAAACATGGTCGCAAGGAGCATTTTCTTTTCCCACTACTACCATATGATGATATGAACCATAAAGAGCTGGTCGCATTAAATTGGCCATACAAGAATCCAAACCTACATAATTTTTATATGTATGCTTTTGATGTAATACAGTGGATACTAAATATCCATAAGGACCAGTAATTGCACGTCCTGATTCATAAGCAATAGCAGTTTTGGTAAGACCTGCTGTTACTAAAATTTCATCATATAATTTATGCACGCCTTCTCCTAAAGCTTCTAAATTTACGGCATTTTCTTCTGGACGATATGGAATACCAATACCGCCACCTAAATTAATGAATTCAAATTTTATACCTAATTCTTTAGTTATCTCCGCAGCCAATTCAAAAACAATACGTGCATTTAATAATAAACCTTCTAGTCTAGTTTCATTAGAAATTACCATTGTATGCAAACCAAAACGTTTTACCCCTTTGTCCATTGCCATTTTATAAGCTTCAAACATTTGGTCTTTAGTCAACCCATATTTTGCTTCTTCTGGTTTACCAATGATATCATTACCTTCGATTAAATTACCAGGATTATATCTAAAAGACATCACCTGTGGCATACCTGCATTTTTTTCCAAATATTCAATATGTGTAATATCATCTAAATTTATAATAGCACCAAGTTCAATTGCTTTTTGAAATTCATCAGCAGGTGTATCATTTGATGTAAGCATGATTTTTTCGCCATTAATACCAGAAGCGTCTGCAAGTAATAATTCTGGAAGGGAAGAACAATCTGCTCCTGCACCTTCTTCGTGCATAATTTGTAATAAACGTGGATTTGGTGCTGCTTTTACTGCATAATATTCTCTAAATTCAGGAGCCCAAGCAAAAGCCTGTTTAAAACGGCGAAGATTTGCTCTAATTGCTTTTTCATCATAAATATGGAATGGTGTTGGATATTCTTTTATAATTTCTTCTAATCTTTCTTGAGAGATAGGAAATTGTTTTTGTGCCATTTAATGACCTCCTACATACTTATTTATAATCTAAATTGTGCTTACTTACTTGAAATCGTTACAAGTTAACAAATAATAAGCTGATTATAACACTGATTGAAAATACCTGTCAATTTATTATTATAGTAAATTCAAAAAAATAAAATACAAAACGTAACAAAAAATATACATGTATACATGATAGATATATATAAAAAAATTTTACAATTTGTAGTATAATCTAAAGAGTTCGGTTAAAACATTGTTATCAATAATCAAATTTTGTCTTTTATATCTTAGGGGGAAATACATATGACTTATAGTATGGCTGCATCTCACAGCAAAGGAAAAATATTACAAGATGTTATTTTTGGCGCAAGTGCTGCTGCCAATGACGCAGCTCGTAAATATGGTGTAGATAAAGTAACTAATGGTACAATCGGTGCTATTATGGATGATAATGGCAAACTTATCTGTATTCCTACAGTAGAAAAAGTACTTCGTTCTTTACCTACAAATGAACTTGCTGCTTATGCTCCAATTGCTGGCCTTCCAGATTATCTTGAAGCTGTAAAAGACCTTACATTCGCAGACAATAAACCAGATGGTTATATTGAAGCCGTAGCAACTGCTGGTGGTACTGGTGCTATTCACAATAGCATTTGGAATTACTCCGAAATTGGTGATAGTGTATTAACTTCCGATTGGTATTGGGGAACTTATAATATTTTATGTCAAGAAGCTGGTCGCACATTAGAAACATATGAACTTTTTGATGAACATATGAACTATAACATTAATAGCTTTACCGACAAAGTAAATATGCTTTTAGCAAATCAAGATTCTCTACTTATTATTATTAATACACCTGCTCATAATCCAACAGGCTATAGTCTTTCTGAACAAGACTGGGATAATGTCCTTGATGTTTGTAAGGAACATGCTAAACTTGGTAATAAAAAAATCACATTACTTGTTGATATCGCATATATCGACTATGCTGGTGAAAAAAATGAATGTCGTAAATTCATGAGAAAATTCTCCAATCTTCCTGAAAATATCTTCACAATTTTTGCTTTTAGTATGTCTAAAGGTTATACACTTTACGGTCAACGTACAGGTGCAATGGTTGGTCTTTCTTCTAAAAAAGAAATTGCTACAGAGTTTTTAAATATTTGTAAATATACTAGCCGTGCTACTTGGTCTAATATCAACCGTGGTGCTATGGCTACACTTGCTACTATTGATAAAGATAAAACATTACTTGCTCAATTTGAAGCAGAACGTGATGCTATTTATCAGACAATCAAACAACGTGCTGCAATCTTCATGGACGAAGCCAAAGCTTGTGGGCTCAAAGCTCTTCCTTATAAAGCAGGTTTCTTCTTATCTATTCCATCTAGTGACCCTGAAGCTGTTTGCAGTAACTTACATGATGATTTAATCTTCGCTGTTCCATTAAAACGTGGTGTAAGAATTGCCGTTTGCTCTATTCCAGCAGAAAAAATGTATGGTATTGCTGAAAAAACATTAAAAGCATTAAACTTCATTGAAAAAAAATAAATAAGCTAACAAAGATAAATTCATTCATTCTATAAAACTAAAAAAGAAGTAAGCTTCCTAAAATAATCTTTAGAAAACTTACTTCTTTTTTTATGCAAATTTATTTTTAAGCATTATTTTTTTTGAGATGGATTAATATGTTCTCTACCATATCTATTCCAACCAATATGTCCATCTTGTCTACCAATCATTGGTATTCCCTGAGATGTTGCTACTTGTTCAACGTCAAGAAAAAATTCTGTTCCACTAATAACTACATGATACTTTCTTTGTTTCATTATAAAACTCTCCCCTTAACTTTTTAGCCACCAAACATTGCAAGCATAGTACCTGCTGCTACCGCAGTACCAATTACCCCAGCCACATTTGGCCCCATAGCATGCATTAATAAATAATTGCCTGGATTCGCTTTTTGTCCTTCAATTTGTGATACACGTGCTGCCATTGGTACAGCAGATACACCAGCTGAACCAATTAATGGATTAATTTTTCCACCACTTAATTTGCACATAACCTTACCAAGTAATACACCTGCTGCTGTTCCACCTGCAAAAGCTACCAAACCTAAGAAAATAATCTCTACAGTCTGCACACGTAAGAATTTATCAGCAGACATTGTAAGACCTGTACCCAATGCTAAGAAAATAGTAACTATATTTATCAAAGCATTTTGTGCAGTATCTGAAAGTCTATCTGTAACACCTGATTCACGGAAAAGATTACCGAGCATCAACATACCAATCAAAGATGCAATTGGTGGTAATAATAAACTAATTACAATTGTTGCTAAAATAGGAAACACAATACGCTCAAATTTCGTAACTTCTCTTAATTGCCCCATTTTTATAGCACGTTCTTCTTTAGTTGTAAATAAACGCATAATTGGCGGTTGAATTAACGGTACTAAAGACATATATGAATATGCCGCTACCGCTATAGCCCCCAATAAATCTGGAGCTAATTTTGTTGCCAAATAAATAGCAGTTGGGCCATCAGCACCTCCAATTATACCAATTGATGCCGCTTCTTGTACATTAAAACCTAAAAGCATTGCGCCACCCAAAGCTACAAATACACCAAACTGAGCAGCTGCACCTAACATTAACATATTAGGATTTGCAATAAGTGGTCCAAAATCAGTCATTGCCCCTACACCCAAAAAAATCAATGGAGGGAAAATTTCCATCTGAATACCTTGACTAATTGCCCACATAACACCTTCGTGAAACCCATTATTCGGGAAATTCGCCAATACACAACCAAAAGCAATAGGTGTCAATAACAACGGTTCATAGTTTCTACCAATAGCTAAATACAATAAAATAAGGCCAACAACAATCATTGTTACATTTCCTAAATTTATTGCTGCATATCCACTATCTGTCCATACAGATTGAATTGCTACTAAAAAAGTTTCCATATCTTAGGCCTCCAAATTACAAGCACTTTTTTGCATAATATTTATAACATATTCGCATAACTGTTATATTTTACGTATAGATTTTATTTCAAAATTTTTACAACCATATGCCATTAAAGCAGTCACAATTATAGCAGCTAAAGTCTTGTCCACCATCTCATCTTGAGGATTTACTACTTTTTCTGGTGCTTCATTTTTAATGATTTTTTCTTCTACCTTTTTAGGTTTTGTTGGGTCTATAATATGTATTAACCTAATAAATAAGCCTAAAACGTATAAAACTGCAAATACAATTGTCATATTAATCAACATAATTAATATTGGATTTGGTGTATTCATCTTTTTCAACTCCCCTAAAACTTTACAACTTTTATATATTATAATTTCTTTATAAAATTTCTAATTCCTTCTAAAAAATAAATAAACTACCATTTTTTTGAAATTAATTGAAAATTTATTACAATTATTTTACTTATTAATTACAATTTGTTATAGATATATACAAAGAGATATCTATATGATATCTCTTATATTCTCATTCTTAAATTAGCCAATGTAGTACCTAATTTTTCAGCCAAAAGATTTGCTAAATCCTTTAGCTCCGAAGAGTCGAAATCATATGTTACTTCTGGTATACGATGTAATTTCGCTTCACCAAAAAATTCATCTCTAAATACATTATAATAAATAATAAAATTACTCTCTTTACTAAAATCACAATAATCAATAATGATATATGAACCATTTATTATCTTTACAGGCTCTTTCGGATTTATAAACAATTTAAACCCTTCTAGTTCCTGAGGCAATTTATCAATATAATCCCAATCCATAATTTTTTTATCTACAATAATTGAACTTATATGTTCTCTATTAAATTTAGAAATATCATTCAGCAAATTAGTAAATCGTTCGTGTAAAATTTTTTCTAATTGATCTAAGCTTTCCGAAATATACTCTATAGCACAAAACTCAGTCAAACCTATAGTTATTAATAATTTATACTCTTTTGTTTCTTCATGATAATAAACCATTGCTTTTCTTTTTAAAAGCTCATTATCATAACTATAAATTTGAAAAGTATCATCTACTTCTTGCATTAACATTTTTAATTTAAAATTTTCAATTTTCGGTGGCAAAGATTGCAAATAAGTCCAGACAGAGAGCTCTGCCTGGACTTTTTCTAACTGTTCTTTTTTCATAAAACTTATTATTTACCAGTACGACCACGTTTTGTCATTGGTACATTATCATGGCAAAGTGGGCAATCTTCTGGTTTATAAGTTGTAACATCTAAATGTAAAAGTGCATATGCTGGTACATCTTCAAATGTAGCTTTACCACCGCTTCTATCTACAAGAAGACCTACACCTACAGGAATAGCACCTTCAGCTTTCACTACATCAATAACCTCTCTTACAGAGCCACCAGTTGTAACAATATCTTCAACAATAGCTACACGTTCACCAGGTTTTAAACTAAAACCACGACGGAAAGTCATTTTCCCATCTACACGTTCAGTAAAGATAGCTCTTGTTCCAAGTGCTTTACCTACTTCATGAGCAAGTAAAATACCACCAGTCATAGGGCCAACTACAGTATCAATATTTTTATCAGCAAAATGTTCAGCTAAAGCTTTACAAAGCTGTTCTGTATATTTTGGTTGCTGTAATACATTAAATTTTTCTACATACATAGGGCTATGAAGTCCAGAAGTCAAAAGAAAATGACCTTCCATAATTGCATTTGTTTTAATCAATAAATCTTTTACTTCTTGTTCAGTCATCATTTATGCATTCTCCATTTCTTCTAATATATTTTTAGCTGCTAATGCAGGGTCTTTAGCTGCTCTAATTGGTCTACCAATTACTAAATGACTTGCACCATCTTGAAGTGCTTTGGCAGGTGTTGCGACTCTGCTTTGATCATCTAAAGAACTACCAGCAGGTCTTACCCCTGGAGTTACTATCATAAAATCTTCTCCGCAAGCTTCACGAATAAGTTTTGCTTCTTGTGGAGAGGCTACCACACCATCTAAACCTGCAGATTTGGCAAGTTTCGCCAAACGAACAACTTGTTCTTTTATTGGCATATTTTGACCTAAGCCGTGCCAGTCATCTTCATTAATACTTGTAAGAACTGTTATTGCAATGATTTTTGGAGCTTTTACGCCTAGTCTTTCAGCTTCTTTTCTTACAGTATCTACAGCAGTTTTCATCATTGTATAACCACCAGAACCATGAATAGTCATGATGTCTGCACCTTGATGAAGTAAAGAACAAAGACCTTGAGCTACAGTGTTTGGAATATCATGTAATTTTAAATCTAAAAAGATTTTTTTATCACGTTTTTTTAATTCTTCAATAATCGAACTTCCTACACTGTAGAATAATTCCATACCAACTTTATAGAAAACTACATTATCACCTAATTTTTCTACTAATGCTAAAGCATCTTCTTTAGTATGAAAATCTAATGCTGCTATAAGTTTATCTTTAACCATATAATTTATTATTAACCTCGATATTATTAAAAACTATTTTTAAAATATACGCCGATAAGAAATATCCTATCGGCGTATTAAAATCTCTATTAATAATCCAATTAAATTAATTATTCAAGTTCGTCGCCACGACCAATATAATCTTGAAGAGCTAAAGAGTATACTAATCTACGTTCACGAATAAAGCTTAATACACGCAATACTTCCCAAGCTGTATCTAAAGATGTAAGACATGCAATACCATGTTCAACTGTTGCACGGCGAATTCTGAAACCATCTTTAGCAAATTTTTGACCTGGAGTTTGAGTTGTAATAACCATATTAATACCACCAGATTTAATCATCTTGATAATATCACTGCTACGGTCATTACCTACATTTTGACCACGTTCATGCACTTTATAAACAGTTGAAGATTCTACGCCTACTTCTTTTAATGCTTTTGCAGTACCTTCTGTAGCTACAATTTTAAAGCCAAGTTCAGCAAATGCTCTACCTAACTGTTTCATTTCTTCTTTATCTTTATCTGCTACAGTAAAGAGAATTGTTCCTTCATGAGGAATATTCATACCTGCACCAGTAATTGCTTTATATAAAGCACGTGCATAATGGTAATCGATACCCATTACTTCGCCTGTAGATTTCATTTCAGGCCCAAGAGAAATATCTACATCTTGCATTTTTGCAAAAGAGAATACTGGGGCTTTTAATGCTACATATGGTTTTGGTTCTACAAGACCAGATTTTAAACCATAAGAAGTAAGTTTTTCGCCTAATGCTGCACGAGTAGCAAGTTCTACCATATTAATATCTGTAACTTTACTTAAGAATGGTACAGTACGGCTAGAACGAGGATTTACTTCGATTACATATACATTATCATTTACTACAACATATTGGATATTTAATAAACCTTTTACATTAAGATTTAACCCAAGACGTTTTGTATAGTCAATAATTGTGAAAATTACTTTAGAAGATAATGTTTGTGGAGGATATACCGCAATACTATCCCCAGAGTGAACACCAGCACGTTCGATATGTTCCATGATACCAGGAATTACAACTGTTTCACCATCAGCGATAGCGTCAACTTCTACTTCTGTACCTTGCATATAATGGTCAATAAGTACAGGATGATCTGGTGTAACTTTTACTGCACGGTTCATATAATCACGAAGTTCATCTTCGTTATATACAATTTCCATAGCACGACCACCTAATACATAGGAAGGACGTACCATTGAAGGATAACCTATTTTTTCTGCAGCTTTTACTGCATCTTCAACGTTAGTTACGCTAGTACCTTGAGGTCTTGCGATATTAGTCTGTTCTAATACTTCATCAAAACGTTCACGGTCTTCAGCTCGGTCAATATCATCAACAGATGTACCAAATACTTTTACACCTGCAGCTTTAAGTGATGCTGCAAGGTTAATTGCTGTTTGTCCACCAAATTGTACGATAACACCTTCAGGTTGTTCTTTATCAATAATGTTTAATACATCTTCTGTAGTAAGTGGTTCAAAATAAAGTCTATCGGAAATATCGAAGTCTGTACTTACAGTTTCAGGGTTATTATTAATAATAATAGCTTCGATACCCATTTTGCGAAGAGCCCATACAGAATGTACAGAGCAATAGTCAAATTCTACACCTTGACCAATACGGATTGGGCCAGAACCTAATACGATAACTTTACGTTTATTAGATACTTGAACTTCATCTTCTTGAGCATGGAATGTAGAGTAATAATATGGTGTTGCAGCTTCAAATTCAGCAGCACAAGTATCAACCATTTTATAGCAAGGTAATAAATTGATTGATTTTCTCATGTTACGAACTTCATTCATGTCTTTGCCTACGATTTCAGCAATAGAACGGTCTGCTAAACCATAACGTTTTGCACGGCGTAAGTTTTCTTCAGTTAAACCGTCTTTAGCAAGTAACATTTCTGTATCAGTGATATTTTTAATTCTACGTAAGAACCATTTATCAATTTTAGTAATTGCATTGATTTCATCAATATCACAAATACCACGACGTAATACTTCAGCAATAACGAATAAACGTTCATCATTAATACGAGATAAATGATTTTTAAGTTCTTCATCATTCCAGCTATCAATTTTTTCAATGTGTAAACGATTTACGCCGATTTCTAAGGAACGTACAGCTTTTAATAAAGCACCTTCAAAACAACGGTCGATAGACATAACTTCGCCTGTTGCTTTCATCTGTGTACCAAGTGTACGGTCAGCATAAACGAATTTATCAAATGGCCAACGAGGGAATTTTACTACGCAATAGTCTAAGGAAGGTTCAAAGCAAGCTTTTGTTTTCTTAGTTACTGCATTGGTAATTTCATCTAAAGTATAGCCAATAGCGATTTTTGCAGATACTTTTGCAATTGGATAACCAGTTGCTTTAGAAGCAAGCGCACTAGAACGACTAACACGAGGATTTACTTCGATTACATAGTATTGATTTGTTTTAGTATCTAAAGCGAACTGTGCATTACAGCCACCTTCAATACCAAGTTCACGAATAATACGTAAAGAAGCACTACGAAGCATTTGATATTCATAGTCTGTAAGTGTCTGAGATGGTGCAACTACGATACTATCGCCTGTGTGTACCCCTACTGGGTCAAGGTTTTCCATGTTGCAGACTACGATACAGTTATCATTGGCATCACGCATAACTTCGTATTCTACTTCTTTCCAACCAGCAACACTACGTTCGATAAGTACTTGACCTATCATACTATATTTTAAACCACGAATAACGATTTCAATTAATTCTTCTTCATTTTCAGCAATACCGCCACCTGTACCACCAAGTGTGTATGCAGGACGAACGATAATTGGATAACCAATTTTATTAGCAAATTCAACAGCAGAAACCACATCATCAACGATTGTACTTTCTGGAATTGGTTCACCTAATTTTTGCATAGTTTCTTTGAAAAGCTCACGGTCTTCAGCTTTTTCAATAGCTTTCAAAGAAGTACCTAACAATTCTACATTATATTTTTCTAAAAGACCTGCTTCAGATAATTTTACAGCAAGATTTAATCCAGCTTGTCCGCCTAATGTAGCAAGTAAACCATCTGGACGTTCTTTAGCTAAAATTTCATCTAAAAATTCTACTGTAAGCGGTTCAATATATACACGGTCAGCGATATCTTTATCAGTCATAATTGTTGCAGGGTTACTGTTTACAAGTACAACTTCAAGTCCTTCTTCTTTTAATGCACGGCAAGCCTGTGTTCCTGCATAGTCAAATTCAGCAGCCTGACCAATGATAATAGGACCAGAACCGATAACCATTACTTTTTTTAGATTTTCTTTTTTTGGCACTTAATTATTCCCCTTTCTGAAGCATTGCCCAAAATTGATCAAATAAATATCTATTATCATCTGGACCTGGTGAGGCCTCTGGATGATATTGTACAGAGAAAATAGGTAAACTTGTATGACGAATACCTTCTACTGTGCCATCATTTACTGCACGATGAGTTACTTCGAGAGGTAAACCTTTTAAAGATTCTTCATCTACTGCATAACCATGATTTTGGGAAGTAATATGCACACGACCTGTAGCTAAATTTTTAACTGGCTGGTTAGAACCACGATGACCAAATTTTAATTTATAAGTATCTGCACCAAAAGCCAAAGATAATAACTGATGACCAAGACAAATACCAAATGTTGGTTTTTTACCTGCAATTTCACGTACTACATCAATAATTTCAGGTAAATCTTTTGGGTCTCCAGGGCCATTAGATAAGAAGATACCGTCTGGATTTAAGTTCATGATTTCTTTTGCAGTTGTATCTGCTGGAACAATTGTTAAATCACAGCCAATTTCGTGGAGAGAATTTAAAATATGTTGTTTTACCCCAAAGTCCATAACTACAACATGTGGGCCACCTGGGTTTTCCATTTTGTAAGTTTCAGGTGTAGTAACAATTTTTACTACTTCTTTAGGAATTTCATTTTTCATTAAAGCGTCAATTTCTTCTTGAGTTGCAGTTTCAGGAACAAGTACACCTTTCATCGCACCAACGGAACGAATATGACGAGTAACTGCTCTAGTATCTACATTATATAAACAAGGAATATCTTGCGCTTTTAAGAAATCTGCTAATTCTTCTTCTTTTTGCCAGTTACTACCAATATCACAAAGTTCACCAATAATGAAACCATTAAAGAAACATTTACGAGATTGATTGAATTTTTTGGCTGCACCATAGTTACCGATTAATGGGTAAGTAAGTGTAACAATTTGACTACAATAAGATGGGTCAGTCAAAATTTCTTGATAACCTGTCATACCTGTATTAAATACAACTTCACCTAAAACAGGTCTTTCATCAAGCATATCACCATAAAAAACTGCTCCGTCTTCTAATACTAATTTGCCTTTCAAAAGAGCACCTCCAAATTATTAAGCTATAATTTCACCATTATTCATTACAATTTTACCGTCTACGATTGTCATAATGGCTTTACCTGTTAATTTACGTCCGATAAATGGGCTATGAGAGCCTTTTGTGTAGAATTTTTCTTGGTCTACAGTCCATTCAAGTTCTGGGTCAAAAATAGTTATATCTGCCACAGCATTTTCTTCTAAAATGCCACGTTTACCATCAAAGAAAATTTTACCTGGCATATAACTCATTTTATTTACTAATTCATTTAATGTGATTAAATCTTTATGATATAAATCTGTTAATAATACCCCAAGAGCTGTTTCAAAGCCAGGGAAACCACTTGGTGCAAATTTATATTCACGATCTTTTTCTTCTTGTGCATGTGGAGAATGGTCAGTTGCAATCATATCAATTGTGCCATCTTTTAAGCCTTCAAGAGCTGCTTTGATATCAGCTTCACCACGAAGAGGTGGATTTACTTTTGTAGAAGAATCTGTAGGATCTACCATTTCATCAGTCATTGTTAAATGATGTGGTGTTACTTCTGCTGTTACTTTTACGCCACGAGCTTTTGCTTGACGAACCATATCAATTGCATTTTTAGAGCTAATATGAGAAATATGCACCCAAGCGTCAGCATATTCTGCAAGTAAAATTTCACGCATTACAGCGATATCTTCAGCAACTGTTGGTCTACCTTTCATACCAAGCATAGCAGAACGATGACCTTCATTCATTACACCTTCAGCAACTAATGTTGTTTCTTCCGCATGAGACATGATAGCTTTATTAAATGTTCTTAAATAATCAAAAGCATTGAGCATTAATTTGCAGTTATTATCAAAATGACCATCATCAGATAATGCCACTACTCCAGCTTGTATCATATCGCCAACTTCAGCAAGTTCCTTACCTTCTTGCCCTTTAGTCAATGCACCAATGATTTCAATATGAACTACGCCTTCTTCTTTTGCACGTTGTTTTAAGCCATTTACTAAAATAGCATTATCTATAACAGGTTTTGTATTTGGCATAGTTGCAATTGTAGTAAAACCACCAGCAGCGGCAGCTTTAGAACCAGACGCGAAATCTTCTTTAGCTTCTTGACCAGGTTCACGAAGATGTGCGTGCATATCAATAAATCCTGGAGCTACTACTTTACCTTCTGCATTGATAATTTGTGCATCATCAGCAGTTAAATTTTCACCAATAGCAACTACTTTTCCATTTTCTACAAGTATATCACTGACAGCATCAAAATTTTTGCCAGGATTTATAACTCGTCCACCTTTAATCAGTAATTTCATTTTCTTTGCCTCCTGTTAAAGTTAGAGTTAATAAAGCCATACGAATAGCAACACCATTTTGTACTTGGTCTTGAATTGCAGAATTTGGTCCATAAGCAATTTCTGGAGAGATTTCTACACCTTTATTCATTGGGCCTGGATGAAGAATAAGTACGTCTTTTTTAGCTAAAGCCAAACGTTCTTTATTTAATCCAAATACTCGTGCATATTCACGAAGAGATGGGAATAATCCTGATTTCATACGTTCAAGTTGAATACGTAAAACATTGATTACATCAGCATCTTTGATTGCATCTTCAATACGGTCATGTACAAAAATACCTGGTTCTTCAGCTAGATATCTTGGTAATAATGTTTTTGGACCTGCAAGATGAACTTCAATGCCCATTTTTCTCATACCCCAAATATCACTACGAGCTACACGGCTATGAAGAATATCACCAATAATAGCTACTTTTAAACCTTTTAATGTACCTTTATGCTGTTTGATAGTAAATAAATTTAAAAGACCTTGTGATGGGTGAGCATGAGCTCCATCACCAGCATTGATGATAACAGGGCTTACAACTTTAGTTGCATATTCAGCTGCACCTTCAGCACTATGACGCATAATAATAGCATCAACGCCCATGTCTTCAAGTGTAAGTAATGTATCACGAAGGCTTTCACCTTTTACAATACTACTTGTACTAGATGTAATATTTACCACATCAGCGCTTAAATATTTACCTGCCAACTCAAACGAAGTACGAGTTCTTGTACTTGGTTCATAAAATAAAGTAACAACTGATTTACCTCTGAGTGTTGGAAGTTTTTTAATATCACGATGAATGATATTTTTCATCTCTTTTGCAGTATCCAACACTAATTCAATTTCTTCGGGAGTAAAATATTCTAATCCTAAAATATTTTTTCCACGTAATGAAACGTTGTTTTTACTCAACACAGTCACTCCTTCGCACTTTAAATGAAACCCAAAATCAAAAAAAGCTTTCCTATGCGAAGGCATAAGAAAGCTAGTAATAGCGCAATATAACGATATATAGTGCTCCCTTTCAACCTCGCTGGATTTTTTTAAAGGGCTATATTTTTATTACTCAAATACTATCACAAAAGTAGATATTCTGTCAAATAAAAATACCCTTTTTTCCTATATACATATTATATCAAATATTCACATTTATTATACAATATTTGTATGCTTTAATGTAATTTATTTCTATATATAATAATATAATAAGTATTTAATTTTAAGCTAATCTCTTTGCATCTATATCTATTTATATTTACTTCATAAGATAAAAATTGCAGGTATATTATTTACTATACCTGCTTCATATAGTGAACCTCTCCCACTTAAAATTACTTTGTAATTTTTGAAGTGGGAGCTTCTTCTTGGGAAGTAGTTGCTTTTGTTAGCCAACTATATTTACCAAGCTATCCCCGTAGTTCCTACGGTTCTTTTATACTTTTAGGCTGTTTCTCTTATTCTTAGACCTTCAGCTAATATATTTTTA
>Garnier_p2__coassemble_1527_pt1 | contig 20681 bp, 20 predicted proteins | sample Garnier_p2__metabat2_low_PE_022 | metagenome-assembled genome bin Garnier_p2
ATAGTGAAAGCTATTGGATAAAACGAGCCGAAGAGCGTGAACAAGAATGGAATAATACTTCTAAAAATACTATAGAGAAAGAGCTTGCTAAATATTATCAGCAAGCTCTTTTTAGTATTGAAGATGATATTGCTATTCTATACGGGAAATACGCTAAAGATAATAATTTGACATACGCTGAAGCTAGTAAAATGCTTGCAAGTAATGAATTTAAGCAATGGAAAATGTCTATGGAAGATTATTTGAACGCTATTACAGATAGTAAAGATAATAAATTACTATTAGAGCTGAATACATTAGTTATGCGTAAGCGTATTTCAAGATTAGATAAATTATATGGTGATACTCTTAAAAATTTATATACTTTGGGAAGTGAAGCTGAAAAAAGTATTACTAATTTTTTATCAGGAGTATATAAAGATAATTATTATGAAAATATATTTGATATAGGTAAAAGTATTAGTATAAAAAAATCAGCAATAGAAGTTGATAATAAAAAAGTTGGCAAAGTATTAAATAGTTCGTGGTCAGGTAAAAATTACAGCCAGCGTATTTGGAAAAACACTGATAACTTAGCTAAATTAATAAAAAATGAAATTACTAATGGTGTTCATCGCGGTGTATCTATTCAAAAAATGTCTAGTTTAATTCAAGAGCGTATGAATGTCGGTAAATATGAAGCTACTAGATTAGTACGTACAGAAATGAACTATGTACAAAATCAAGCAAGCCTCGATAGTATAAAAGAAGCTGACATGAAATATTTTATGTTTTTGGCAACTTTAGATAAAAGAACATCTAATAAATGTCGTGAGCATGATAGAAAAGTCTATCCTATAGACGAAGCACAGGCAGGTTCTAATATGCCACCATTACATCCCCATTGTCGTTCTACTATTGCTGGGAATTTGACTGATTATGACAAAGGAAAAGGCAAAAGAACAGCTAAAGATGATAAGGGTAATAGAATTATAATTCCTGCAGGTATGAATTATGACGATTATTATAAAATTTATGTAGAAAAATCCAAAAGTTTAGTTCAATGGAAAAAAGAACAATGGAAGAAAAATCATTCAGGTACAGAATCAGTACAAACAAAACCTATTCAAAATCAAAAATCTAAAAATGATATAAAAAACAATATCGAGTCATTCACACCATTAAAAACTAAGCAAGAAGCTTTAAATTATGCACAAAAATTAGTTAGTGATTCTATCACAATTGATGACAGTTTACATATAAATGCTATAAATGCAACTCTTGAAGCAATGTATAACATTTATAAAAGATTTGGGCAAAAGTTATCAATAAAACGTATAGAATATTATAAGGACTCATATCGTTCTTATGCCGCTTATGTACAAGAAACGCAAACTCTTCGCATAAAAGGTAAAAATGCTAATTTCGTAGCCATGCAAGAAAAAATAAATAAAAAGAATTTTGCTAGTAAATGGAATGCAAGCGAAGATAGATACGGTATTTTATATCATGAATTAGGACATATGTTTGAAACTATGCTACCTAAAAAATCATGGAACGAAATAAAAAATATATACAACAATGTCAAGCATGATAACTATTTAAATTGGATGGAATTAGGTGGTAGTTCTTCTGGAAAATCTCAGCAAGATTTGTTCGGTAATGTTCTATCTAGATACGCATTAACGGATAATAAAGAATTTTTCGCTGAAGCCTTTAGTCAAATCATGAGCGGCAAAATGCGACCAGTATCAAGACAAGTAAAAAGGGTATTAGATAATGCCTTTAATGATGCGAATAAAGATGATATAATTAGATTAGGAGCATTAACTCGAGGTAGCGAAAAAGCGGATGAGTTTGCTCATAAATATTATGCTTCAGTTAGAAAAATGACCACTGATTGCGAGCGTATTGCTAAGCACACAGGTCTTTCTATAGATTTGGTAGAAAAAGCAAAAAAACATTTGTTTATGACAAAACATAAGTTAGAATATTTAAATGAGCTAGATTATTTTTATCCAGACTATGATATTGCTCAATCATGGCAAAGACTATCTGATAAAAATAGAATGATTGAACGTCATGATTTAATTTTGATTCATCATGAAGCTTTAGAAAGTGAATATATTGCAAAAGGATATTCACAAAAAGAAGCACATGAACTAGCAAATAAAAAATATAGCTATCAAAAAGCATTAGATGAATACTTGAAAGGAATGAAATAATACATGGTTTGGACTTTAAAAAAAATAGCAGAAAATGAAAATACTATTACCATAGGGTATAGCTATGAAAATAATCGTTCTTGCGATGGCATTATTATTTATGATAAAAAAACTCATGAAAACTCACTAAAAAAAATATCGCCAGTTCAAGGAGAAAATACAGATTTTTCCCGTTTTGTTGGTGAAAAAGCATTTCAATTTATACATGGATTACTTCGTGATAAGAAATTGACTGAAAAACCTTACGTTATATATACTGGTTAATATAAGAAAAGCACTTGCAGAAATGTAAGTGCTTTTCTTATGCTTTGTTCAGCCCTCATTTTGATGGTTGAACTAAATTCAGTATCGTTCAAATTGAACGGTACTGCTAAATCTATTTTTGAAAGGAGGGGACAACTTGACCCCTAGTGAAGCAATATTAGAAATAATATCCAAAATAAAAACTATCCGTGCAGATACAAAAATAAATGATGATTGTCTAAAAATCTATGTAGAAAAATTAGTTCTCGATATACTTGATTATTGCCATAGAAAGGATTTTCCATCTACTTTGGTATTTACTTGCATGGATTTAATCAATAAACGAATTGATGACGAACAAGCAAAGTTAGAGGGCAGTTCATCACTTAAAAGTATTGAAGTTGGCGATACTAAATTTGAATTCAATATTAATACTGCTATAGCTAGTGGTATATTATCAGATTTAGATTTTGATAGTATTAAGCCTAAATTAAATCTTTATCGAAAGATTGCGGGGTTTGGTTCATGTTGCCATCACCAACACAATTGAGTAATTTATTGAATATGTACATGTACCAGGATAAAGTTACTATTTACCGCCAAATAGACACGCTAGATGAAGACGGTGCAGACGATTATAAAATAGTAGCTATCTATACAGATATACCTTGTAAATTATCACAAGATAATAATTCTTTTTTGGCTCAAAATACCGATAGACATGTTGAAATTAGTACAGAACTTAAATTATTTTTAGCTCCAGATTATGATATCCAAGCTAATGATATATTAAAAGTTAAACACTGTAATCAAGAGTTTTTATTAAATGCGGTCAAGACTTTTAAATATAAATCGCACCAAGAGCTAATCGCAAAACGGAAGGATGAAGCAAAATGAGTATTGAATTAGAAGGCTTTGACGGTTTTATCGCAAAACTAGATAACACAATAAAGGAAATACCTAAAAAACGCAATGACCTTTTAAAATCTTCTGCAGAAAATCTTATTCGTTATACAAAAGATTTTGATGGCGATGGTGTAAAAATTGCTCGTGCATGTAATTCTTTAGCTACAATAAAAAAATTTATTAATTTTTAATAATTAGCAGGATTTTTGTAAAATAAACAAGAATACTATAAATATAAAATAACTTGAAGATAAATATAATCAAGGTACCAGGGAGGGTTTGGTTATGACTAAATTAAAACGTATTTTGGTTCCTATTGATAGCTCTGAAATAGCAGAACGTGCAATGAAAGAAGCCATAAAAGTAAACCACTTAAACGACGCAGAAATTCATATTTTATATGTAGCAGACATTAATCGCTTGGCAATCAATGCTTATTTATCTGGCAATGTATTACTCGAAATTGAAAAAGCAGGCGAACGTATTTTGGATTCTGCAAAAGAATTATTCCCAGAAAACATGAAAGTAATTCCAGTATACAGAACAGGAGATCCTGCAGAAATTATTAAAGATTACGAACATGAAATCTCTGCCGATTTAATTGTAATGGGTAGTAGAGGTCTGGGGCTTGTTCGAGGAGTATTACTTGGCAGTGTAAGTAAATACGTCTTAGAGCATGCCAAATGCCCAGTTTTGATTGTAAAATAAATGAATATTAATAAAAGTTAAGTATATAAACTGCACCTTAAAAGTTAGACAAACAACTTTTAAGGTGCAGTTTTTTTAATTAGTATTTATAGGATTTACATCAATAGTAATATTATTATCTGTATCAATATTTAATTGTTGCAAATATTTGCGTAAACTAGCTAAATTTGAGGTCTTTAATAATAAATTAAAGCGATACATTGTTTTAAATTTAGCAATAATGGCAGGAGCTGGCCCCATGACAACAGTGGATTTATCATCTTCAAATTGTTTTTTTAGCAAAGTTTTTAAATTTTGAGCTTTGGCTAAAGCTGTTTGTTCATCTTCATCTTGAATAATTAGTTTTATTAAATTACAAAATGGTGGATAATACATCATTTTGCGTAATGCCCATTCTTCATGATAAAATTTTAGATAATCTTGTAATATGCCACATTGTAGAGCATAATGCTCTAAATTATAAGTTTGCACGACTACTTTTCCTTGTTTATTACCACGACCAGCACGTCCTGCTGTTTGGGTAATTAAACCAAAACAACGTTCACTAGCACGAAAATCAGGTAAATTCAGACTAGAATCTGCACTAATAATCCCTACCGCTGTTACATTGGGAATATCATGACCTTTAGCGACCATTTGTGTACCCAATAAAATATCATAATGACCATCTTTAAATTGTTTTAAAATTTGTTGATGAGCAAATTTCTTGGTGGTAGTATCTCTATCTAAACGAATAATACGAGCATTTGGAAATAAAGTGTGTAGTTCAGTCTCTAATTTTTCAGTACCCGAACCAAAAAATTTTATATATTTACTTTTGCATTCTGGACAAATTGTAGGAACTGGCTCTGTAATATCGCAATGATGACATTGTAAAAATCCTTTTTGATGATAAACCAGAGGCATACCACAGTATTTACATTTGGCAACATAACCACAAGCTCTGCACATTACAAAAGTAGAAAAACCTCGACGATTCAACATAATGATGATTTGTTCATGTTTATTCAAAGTTTCAGTAATTAAATCTCTTAATTTTTGCGAAATAATTTTTCGATTGCCCATGCGAAGTTCTTCACGCATATCTACAGCCTCAATATGTGGCATAGGAATATTATCAATACGTTGTTTCATTGTAAGTAGGGTATATATTCCATTTTGAGCCTTATAAAAACTTTCTAAAGAAGGTGTGGCACTTCCCATAATTAACGTAGCATGGTAAATATCACTCATTTTTTCAACAATATCATGGCTATGATAACGAGGCGATTCATCTTGTTTATACGATGGGTCATGTTCTTCGTCCATAACAATAAGACCTAAATCATCAAATGGTGCAAATAAGGCTGAACGAGCTCCAATAATAATGCCTACTTGTCTTGTGCGAATTTTGAAAAAAGCGTCACTGCGTTCACTAATGGATAATCGGCTATGAATAACTACAACATCATCAGTAAAATAAGATTTAAAAGCGGTAACTAATTGTCCTGTAAGTACAATTTCAGGAACTAAAACTAAAACCTGCTTATTTTGAGCACGAGCTTTTAAGGCAAGTTCAATATAAACTTGAGTTTTACCACTACCAGTTACGCCGAATAATAAAAATTTATATTGATTTTGAGTTAATTTATATTCAATAGTAGTTAAAGCTTGTTGTTGTTCATTGGTTAATTGTTTTACGCCTGCTTTAGTAATATTTAAATCTTGGTAACTATCACGAAATATTTGACGTTCTTCAAAATGAATATAATTTAAATTAGCTAATGCTTTTAATGTAGCAGAAGAAATTTTTTGCTCTATTAGTTTTTTATTAGCAATAGATTTTACTTTTTGTAAAAATAATAAAGCCTTAGTTTGAGCAGGTTTTTTCTTTAAAATAGCTAAATGTTCATCAGTTACCTCAATATCTAATACTGTATATTTTTCATATAATTTTTTTGCTTGAGTTTGATAAGTATATTCACGTTGAATAAGTTTTTTGGCGATAAATTTATTTAAAAGTGTCCTTAAATCAGGTATATCAACTAAATTGTGGCGTAAGTTTAAAATATCTACATTTTGATTGAGTGAAAGATATGTTAGTAATTTTAATTCTTCATCAGAAAAATTATTTTGCTCTATTTGTTTAAAATAATCTATTACTAAATTATAAACAGGACGAATTTTCACACTGTTTTTCCCAGGAATAAATAACCGCATAGTTTCGCCTAAAGAACACAAATAATAATCCGCCATCCATGTAGCAGTTTGATACATTCCATGAGTAAACCAAGGTTCGGTATCAATAATATCTTTAATTGGTTTTAATTTTTGTAAATCAAGTTGTTTTTGTTTAATTAATATAAAAGCTTCATCATCATAAATTTTTACAACAAAACCTTCAATGATACGATTACCAAAAGGCACAATTACACGACAACCAACGTTTAATATATCAAATTGTTCAGGAATAATATAAGTGTAGGCTTGAGCAATACTTTTTACAGGTATATTAATATAAATATCAGCCAATCTATTCATAAAGTCACCTACTTAATAAGTTTAATTTTAATTATATAATTATGAATTGTAATTAGTATATGTTATGTAAATAAATATAGATAATATGTAAGAATAAATAAACAATAAAAGGATAAACAATATATGTTGCAGAATTTATAAATATATACATATGAATAATTTATAGCGAAAAGAGGAGTTAGTATGAACCCATTAGTAAGAAGATTATTGTTGATTTTGTGTGGTATAGCCATAGCTATTTCTTTTTTATCATTTTTTTCAGCAAAAGACCCTTCAGAAAAGCCTCAAGCAACTTCTAGTATACAATTAGAAACAAATATAAATACAATAGATACAATGAATACCAACAAGCTGATAGCATTAGAAAAATTAGTATAAAAGTATATAAAAGATAAGCTAAAAGAAGATAAAACCTCTGGCAAAACTAATTACCAGAGGTTTTATTAGATTCTTGATATAAAAATTATAGACCAGCTTGTTGTCTTAAAATTGCAGCTTTGTCTGTATGTTCCCAAGGAAGGTCAACATCTGTACGACCAAAATGACCATAAGCAGCTGTTTGAGTATAAATTGGACGACGTAAATCCAATTCTTTAATGATACCTGCTGGACGAAGATCGAAGTTATCATTTACAAGTTTAGTGATAACGTCATCAGCAACTTTACCAGTGCCAAAAGTATTAATGCTGATAGAAACAGGTCTAGCAACACCAATAGCATAGGCAAGTTGAATTTCACATTTTTCAGCAAGACCAGCAGCTACAATATTTTTAGCTACATAACGAGCCGCATAAGCTGCAGAACGGTCAACTTTTGTTGGATCTTTACCAGAGAAAGCTCCGCCACCATGACGAGCCATACCGCCATAAGTATCAACAATAATTTTACGACCAGTAAGACCAGTATCACCTTGTGGACCACCGATAACGAATTTACCAGTAGGATTGATGAAATATTTTGTTTCAGCTGTTAAAAGTTCAGCAGGAACAACAGGTTTGATTACTTTTTCGATAATATCTTTTTTGATTTGTTCTAAAGTAACATCAGGGTCATGTTGTGTAGAAATTACGATAGTATCTACAGCAACAGGTTTACCATTTTCATAAGCAATAGTTACCTGAGTTTTGCCATCTGGTCGAAGATAACTAAGCTCACCAGATTTTCTAACTTCAGTAAGACGACGAGCAAGTTTATGTGCTAAAGCAATTGGAAGAGGCATAAATTCAGGTGTTTCATTTGTAGCATAACCAAACATCATACCTTGGTCACCAGCACCAAGATCAGAATCTTCAGCAGCACCTTCTTTTGCTTCTAAAGATTTATCTACGCCCATAGCGATATCAGGAGATTGTTCATCGATGGATAAGGAAATACCACAAGTTTCGCAGTCTAAACCGAATTTTGCTCTTGTATAACCAATTTTGCGAATAGTTTCACGAACGATAGATGGGATATCTACATAACAATTAGTAGATATTTCACCTGCTATATGGATTTGACCTGTCATAGCAAAAGTTTCACAAGCTACACGACCATTAGGGTCTTTAGCTAAAATAGCATCAAGAATGCTATCGGAGATTTGGTCTGCGACTTTATCAGGATGACCTTCAGTAACAGACTCAGAAGTAAATAAGACTCTATTTGTCATTTAATGACCTCCTATAGTATTGATTATATATACAATTGAAAAATAACATAAAAAAAACTCTCCAAATGAGAGAGTTATATCCATCTCTCATCTTCTAAGTAAAACTTAAAGGATTTGGCACCGTTTGATAAATACTCAATGGTTGCCGCAACGTCATTGGGCCAGTCCCTCAGTTGCTCTTGATGAGTTATTATATCTAATTGCTAACCATTATCATAAATAAAAATCGTTTATTTGTCAACCAAATTATATATAGAATTTATTTATTATAAAGTTAGGTAAGATACAATAGATATTCTCAAATATTATTTATTTTGTAACGTACGTTGTTTTAAAACTTCATAAGCTAAGATAGCAGCAGCATTAGATGCATTTAAAGAATTGACTTTGCCACACATAGGGATTTTTACAATAAAATCACAAGCATTTTTAGTAAGACGACTAACACCACGGCCCTCACTACCAATAACTAAAACAAGTGGACCAGTCATATTAGCTTCATAATAATTTTCTTTACCGTCCATGTCAGCTCCAGCAATCCAAAGCCCTTTTTGTTTTAATTCATCTAAAGTCTGAGCAATATTACCAATACGAGCAACAGGAACATATTCTAAAGCCCCAGCGGAAGTTTTTGCCACTACAGAAGAAAGCGGACAACTACGATGTTTAGGAATTAAAATACCATGAGCACCTACAGCGTCAGCAGTACGTAAAATAGCACCAAGATTATGTGGGTCTTCAAGTTCATCTAATAAAATAATGAATGGATCTTCATTACGTTCTTTGGCAAGATTTAAAATATCATCTAATTCAACATAATCAACAGGAGCAGCATAAGCTGCAATACCTTGATGACGTTGACCGCCACATATTTGGTCAAGTTTTTCAGTTGAAATATTTTGTACAATAATATGACGTTCTTTGGCAAGTGTAATGATTTCTGGCATAGAACCACCATGAGCACTATCTGCAATTAAAATACGATTGATAGAACGACCACTTTTTAAAGCTTCACGAACAGCATTACGACCAAGTAAAATATCTTCATTAATTTCCACTTTTTTAGGACGTGGATTTCTTTGTTCAGCCATTTTCTTTTTTGGACGAGAAGCTACTACAAATTTATTTTTACTTTTAATATCTTTTTTGGATCTATTTTTAGTTGGACGCATAATAATCTCCTTTAAGATTAGATTTCTCTTAATTTAATCATTTCTTTAAATTTACCACAAGTCATATTACCTTCTGGGCAACGACCTGTACTTACGCAAGAAGCACCCGCATTTTTAAATAATAATGGTGCTACTTTTTTTACTTCAGCAAGCATTTGATAAGCCATTTCACGGATTTCCCATTGAGCACGATTACAACAACGAAGTGTGAAGAAATTGAGTAAAGAACGTGCATTAAAAGTAGCTAAAATTTTTGTTTCCGTAGCATTAGCCAAAACGTAACGAGCATCCTCTTTGGGAATATCCATTTCAGCAAGCTCATCATAAGTTTGGCGAATAGTAGACATTAATTTTTCAAATTTTGCTTTAGCTTCAGGATTATTCGCGATTGTTGGTGGCATAATATATTCGAAATCATGCTCACTAACATAACGCTGAGATTGTTGGGAATAAGAAGCTATACGGTGACGTACTAATTGATGAGTAAGTACTCGAGATATTCCCTCAATAGCAAATGTAAAAGTAACATGTTCCATAGTCGAAGCATGTCCCATACTAATAATTTTATTTACTAAAGATTGTACTTGTTCATCAGTCATAGTTTCAGATAATTCTTCTGCACCAGCAGGAGAATAGCATAATCTAGCAGCCATAGCCACTGTACGTTCAGGATTTTGTGTATATTTTATAAGTTTAACTTTTAACAAAATTGGCACTCTCCTAATAAATCTAAGGTACATTAATTATAACTATTTTTAAACCGTTTAACAAGTTTTATCTATAATAATAAAAAAGATAGACCTCAATATGATAATAAGTACTATCTATTTAGTCTATCTTTTTTATTTAAATTTAGTTTTATAACAAAATAATTTTTTTTATTAATATTTAATGCATTTTTTTAGCATGCAAATCTTCATTGGAATTACAGCAATTACAATGGCAATTACCAGAACATGCACCATTTGAGCCACAAGAATCACATTTTCCTGAAGAAAAATTAGTATACATTTTTTTTAATCCAAAAATAAAACAGATTGCTATAATGCTAGCTACTATCCAAGTAGCGATATCTCCACTCATAAAATAACCTCCTTATATACAAATATATTATATAAATTATCGATTAACTATTATCTATAATATAGTATACTTAAAAACCTAATAATATACCAACTTGATATACAATCAAAGAAATAATCCAAGCAATTACAAATTGACCTACAGCAACTAAAATGAACCATTTCCAGCCACCAGCTTCTTTTTTTATAGTACCCAAAGCAGTCATACAAGGAGTATATAATTGGCTAAATATCATAAAAGCTAAAGCAGACATTGTAGTAAACGCCACTTGTAAGCCAGAACCTGCTACCAAACTCATAGCTTCTACTGTTTCTGTATCAGGACTTAGATCAGGCAAACCATACAAAATTCCCATTGTAGAAATAACAGCTTCTTTAGCCATGATACCAGTTAAAATAGCCGAACCTGCTTGCCAATCAGCAAAGCCATGGAAAACAAACAGAGTAGACATATAACTTCCCAATATCGCTAAAAATGATTCAGACATGTCTTCTACTTGACCTGCAAAATTATAATTGCTCATAAACCAAATTAGTACAGACATTGCAAAAATAATAGTACCAGCTTTTACTAAATAACCTTTACCTTTATCCCATGTTTCTAAAAATACAGTTTTCATATCAGGAATACGATAAGGTGGAAGTTCTAAAACAAAACTAGTATCATCTTTACCAAAAACAGTTTTACTTAAAATACTAGAAGCAATAATAGCTGTAACAATACCGACAAGATACATAACAAATACTACATCACCAGCATTTTCCCCAAAGAAAATTGCACCAAATAACGCCATAACAGGAAGTTTAGCACCACAAGTTAAAAATGGAGTTACTAAAATAGTAATCATACGATCTTTTTCAGAATCTAAAGCTCTTGCCCCCATGATACCAGGCACCGCACAACCAAAACCACAAATAATAGGCATGATAGCTTTACCACTAATACCAGCACGACGCATAATAGGATCCATAACAAAAGCTACACGAGCCATATAACCTGTTCCATCAAGAAAACTTAAACAGAAAAATAAGGTGAAAATAAGTGGCACAAAAGTAAGTACACCACCCACACCAGCGATAATACCATCACAAACAAGTGAATGTAACCAATCGGCAACACCCAAACCAGTTAAAGCTTCATCAGCAAACCCATAAAAATCTTCATTTATAAGTACATCTAGCTCATCAGCAATAGGTTGTCCTATCCAAGTAAAAGTAATTTCAAATACAAGATATAACATCATTAATAATATAGGTAAAGCAACTGCACCATTAGCTAAAACTTTATCTATTTTTTCAGTAACACTTTCACCTTTATTTTCACGAGTAACAACTTCTTCTACAATTCTATCAATAAATGCGTAACGTGCTTCAATAATAGCTTCTTCTAATTCTTCTTTATTTTTAATTTGTGCACGTAAATTTTCAATATGCAAAATATGTTCTTCTACTTGTTTTGAATTTTTATATTGATTCAAAACAGTAGTAGTAAAAATATCTAATAACTTAGTGGTTGATTTTTTACTACGTCCATTAGTTTCTACTACAGGCATTCCTAAAATTTTCTCTAATTTATTAGTAGAAATTTTGATACCTTTTTTAGCTGATTCATCAATCATATTTAAATCGATTAATACAGGTATATTTCGCTCTAATAGTTGCAGACATAAAAATAAATTTCTTTCAATATTTGATGAATCAATTACATCTACTACTAAATCAGGCTGTTCTTGTGTTAAATAATTTTCCACAATACATTCTTCCGGTGAACGACCATTTATGCTATATGTACCTGGTAAATCTATTACCGAAATAGCTCTATCTTTATATTTAGTATAGCCAACTTTTTTATCTACTGTTACCCCTGGCCAATTTCCAATTTTTTGTCTAATTCCCGTTAATTCGTTAAAAATCGTTGATTTTCCTGTATTCGGATTACCTGTTAATGCTACAGATAATGTTGCCATCATTCATTCCTCCAAAAAAATTATTATAAATTAAATAATTTGTGTAACTTTTATTTTTGCTGCATCATTTAATCTAATAGACATATTAAATGAACGTACCGATACAGCAATAGGGTCACCCAACGGTGCTGAACGTAATACCTTTACTTTTGTTCCTTTTACCATACCCATACTAAGTAATCGTTCTTTTAATTCAGAAGCGTGTATTTCTTCTACTTTTACTATCATTCCTGGTTTTGCATCTTTTAATGTCATGAAATTTACCTCCTAATAAATATTAATGAATATCTTTATCACTATTTCGATAATGGTTATCATTAATATTTCTAAAAGAATTATATAGTAAATGATAATCGATGTCAATAAAAATGATACATATTCTCATTTAAAAATACAATTTTTATGCAAAAAATAAAAAAATAGGTAAGACTTAGCTTCTTACCTATTGAATATTAATGTTATATAAAATTATTTTCGTATAATATTTTTTATTGTACCGCCACCAACAACGGTTTCTTTATCATAAAAAACTATAGATTGTCCAGGAGTAATAGCTCTTTGTGGTTCTTTAAACATAACCTTAGCTAATTTACCATCATTTAATGGAGAAATTTCACATTCACATTCTTTAGCACCATAACGTATTTTAGCTGTAGTTGTAAATGGCTTATTAAATTCATCTCTAGTTATAAAATTTAAATTTTGTGCTACTAAACCATAAGCAAAAGCATCTTTATTTTCACCTACAATTACACGATTACGCTTTACATCTAAGCCTACTACATACAATGGATGAGGAGCTGCAATCCCCAATCCTTTTCTCTGTCCAATAGTATATAAAGGTACACCTTCATGCTTACCTAAATAATTACCATCAACATCAACAATATCACCAGGTTTTAAAATATGTGGAGCTTTTTGTTTTAAATAAGCTTTATAATCATCATTTGGAATAAAGCATATTTCTTGACTTTCAGGTTTATTCGCTACTGGTAAATTCATATTATTAGCTAATTCTCTAGTTTTATCTTTACTATAAACACCTAAAGGTAACATGAAATATTTTAAAATATCTTTATCTAATGTATATAACATATAGGATTGATCTTTTCGTTCATCAACACCTTTTTTTATTACATATCTTCCCATTTTTTCATCTTGTTCAATACGTGCATAATGACCTGTAGCCACATACTCAGCACCAAGAGCCAAACAATCTTGTAATAATCCGCCAAATTTTATAGCATTATTACATCTTACACAAGGATTTGGCGTTCTACCATGAGCATATTCAGATATAAAATATTTTATTACTTCATCATTGAATTGCTTATGATAATTTACTACATAATGAGGAATATTCAATGCATCTGCTACTTTTTTAGCATCTGTAATTGCTGTAGAACCACCTTTTTCTCTACTTTCATCACTTAAATTCATGGTTACGCCAATAACATCATAACCTTGTTCAATAAGTAATGCCGCAGTAAGTGAACTATCTACGCCACCACTCATAGCTACTGCTACTTTTCCCTTCAAGTATATCCCTTCTTTACTTTTTAGTTCTATAATCAATTTAATTTATTAATTCCTAGTAAAACACTAAGATATTTTTAATATTAACAAACAAATTATACTTTGTCAAAATATCCCAATTTAATTTATCTAAATCTATTATAATTCAACTTATTTTTCTTTAAGTTTTTGACAAAAATTCATATATTGTCCAATATTTTTTTCATAACCATTAGTTGTTGGTATATAATATTTAGCATTTTTTATTTTATCAGGTAAATATTGTTGCTTTACGATATGATAAGGAAAATCATGAGCATATTTATAATCTACACCATGACCTAATTTTTTAGCACCTTTATAATGACAATCTCTTAAATGGATAGGTACTTGCCCACAATCTTGAGCTTTTACTTGTGCTATAGCTTTATCTATTGCTAAATAACTAGCATTACTTTTAGGGGCAGTAGCAATATATGTTACAGCTTGAGCAAGTGGTATACGAGCCTCTGGCATACCCAAAAATTGCACAGCATTTACCATTGCCATAGCGACAACTAAAGCATTAGGGTCGGCATTACCTACATCTTCAGCTGCACAAACTGCTATTCTTCTAGCAATAAAATTAATATCTTCACCAGCTACTAACATTCTTGCTAAATAATGAATAGCCGCATCTGCGTCACTACCTCGCATACTTTTAATAAACGCAGATACTATATCATAATGATTATCACCATTTTTATCATAAGTTTGTATGCGTTCACTTAATACATTTTCAATAATTTCTTCATTAATAATATATTTTTGTTCTCTAGCTACATCACTTACTTGTTCTAAAATATTTAAAGCACTTCTAGCATCGCCACCAGCATATTGAGCTATCTGCATTAATACATTTTTATCACAAATAAAATTATCTTTACCTAAACCACGTTTTTCATCATGTAAGGCTAAATTTAAAATATTAACTATTTGCGTTTCATTTAATAACTCTAATTTTACGACACGAACTCTTGAAAGTAAGGCATGATTGACTTCAAAAAAAGGATTTTCTGTGGTAGCACCAATCAATACAATTCTACCATCTTCAACATACGGAAGTAATACATCTTGTTGAGCCTTATTAAAACGATGAATTTCATCTAAAAAAATAATGGTACGCTTATGATAATATTTTCTTTGCTCATCAGCTTTATCAATGATTTTTCGCACATCAGAAATACCTGAAGATACTGCATTTAATCTTACAAAATCACTTTTAGTCATACCAGCTATCATTTTAGCAAGTGTTGTTTTACCTGTTCCTGGTGGACCATATAATATCATTGAAGGAATTTTATCTTCTTGAATCATTCTACGTAAAAAGGCATGTTTACCTAATATTTTTTCTTGTCCAATATATTCATCAAAATTATTAGGTCGCATACGTTCTGCTAATGGACGATAATCTTGCATATTAGCTACTTTATCATTATTTATATTATCTATATCATCATTTTGCATTACTGCTGAAAATAAATCTAAATCTTGCATTTTATTCTCCTGTTGAGCCAAAACCGCCATTTCGTACATTATTTATATTTTCTTCATTATCAATAGTTAAAAATTTATAAAAAATAGCTTGAGCAATGCGCATTCCTTTAGTAATTTTAACCTCTTCTTGACCAAAATTGATTAACCCAATCATAATATGACCTTCATTGTCTTCATTATTATAATAATCCGCATCAATAATTCCTTGAGAATTTACTAAATTTAAATGCTTTTTAAAGGCTAAACTTGAGCGAATATGTATACCTAAATATTCATCATCTTGCATATACGCTTTTAGTCCAGTAGCAATAACTGCCATTTGTCCTGCTTTGATTATTTTATCTTCACCTGCTTCAATATCATAACCTGCAGATTTTGTTGTTTTTCTTGTAGGCAAATTTATATTATTATCATTAAATTCACTTATAATTTCAAAACCGCGTTTACGCAAAAAACTCACTCCTAAAGTTTATTTTACTATTTACTGTATATTATTTTATTATATTATATAACAAAAAATGCACTGTGCAATCACACAGTGCATAATAAATTCATTTGGAGGCGGCACCCAGATTTGAACTGGGGAATAAAGGTTTTGCAGACCTCTGCCTTACCACTTGGCTATGCCGCCATCTGGAGCGGAAAACGAGGCTCGAACTCGCGACCCCCACCTTGGCAAGGTGGTGCTCTACCACTGAGCTATTTCCGCATTCGATGTTTTTTGTTTCGCTGTATCAGCGACATGTATTATTATATTTATTTCTACATGATTTGTCAACAACTTTTTTTAATTTTTTTCAATTTTTTTGTATAAACTAAAAAAACTTTTATTTTATAAGCATTTATAGCGATATTTTTTTAACAAAACTATGATTTGTATTTATATATTTTAGTGTATAAATATTATTCATTTATGTTTAGTATTTTTTTTGCTTTTTTTTTAATAAATTTTATTGAATTTCTTGCGTATATGTCATTCATAGGATATTATATATTCTAGCAATTATGAAATAGTTTATTATATAGATTGATTTTATTATTTGCAAACTAAACTGAATAATATTTGTTTTATGAATTAATAATATTATTAGTGTATTAATTTTAGATGAAATTCCACAGAAAAGAGGGTAGCTATTGTTATTTTATAACAGTTAATATTATGCGTTCTCAAATTCTACATCTTTTAAAAAAGGCTAATCATAAATTTTTATCTGGAGAAGAACTTGCAGAAACGTTAAAAGTTTCTCGTACTGCAATTTGGAAACATATAAAAGCACTTCGTGATAATGGCTATGATATCGAAAGTATACCAAGAAATGGTTATCGTTTATTAAATTCTCCTGATTTATTATCTGGTGAAGAAATTCAGCCAGCTCTTGAGACTAAAATATTAGGTTCTGAAATAAAATATTTTGATACCATAGATTCTACAAATACCCAAGCTAAAAAAATTGCCAACAATGTTCCTGATGGTACTATTGTCATTAGTGAAGAACAAGATGGTGGCCGTGGTCGATTATCACGTTCATTTTTCTCTCCTAAATATAAAGGAATTTGGTTTTCTGTAATCTTAAAACCTAATTTTTTACCCCAAGAAGCTCCAAAATGTACACTTATGGCAGCTGTAGCTATTACCAAAGCTATTGAAGAAATAGCCAATGTCAAAGTAGGTATAAAATGGCCAAATGATATTTTATATAATGGTAAAAAATTAGTTGGTATTTTGACTGAAATGAATGCTGAAATGGATCGCATTAATTACATTGTTATTGGTATGGGAATCAATGTAAATATTGCCTCTGATGAAATGCCTGATGATATCAAAGATATCGCTACTTCTATTAGTCAAATAGCAGGTCATGAAGTTTCTCGTTTAGGTTTATTAACCAAAATTCTTTATCATTTAGAACAATTATATATTATTTCTCAAAATGAAGGATTTGCTGCTATTTTTGATGAATGGCGTAAATATTCAATTACTTTAAATCAGAATATCCGTGTAATTGGTACTAATGAAGTACTTGAAGGTATTGCTGTAGATATTGATGAAGATGGTGCTCTTTTAGTAAATATTGATGGACAAATAAAACGTGTGTTAGCAGGCGATGTTTCAATTAGACCAGTAAATAAATAACCGCTAAACTCACAATTGGAGGATATACTTAGATGCTTTTAGTTTTTGACATTGGAAACAGCAATATTGTTATGGGAGCTTATGAAGGCAAAAGACTTTGCCATCATTGGCGAATTTCCACCGACCGACAAAAAACAGGCGATGAGTATGGTATGCTCATAAACGAATTGTTTCGTTTCCAAGGTATAGACATGAACGATATTGATGATATTATTATTTCATCTGTTGTTCCACCACTCGTTATTCCTATAAGTAAAATGTGTGAACGTTATTTTAAAATTAAACCATTACTTGTAGGCCCTGGTATTAAAACTGGAATTAAATTAATTTATGAAAATCCTCGCCTTTTAGGTGCTGACCGTATTGTAAATGTTGTTGGTGCTTTTGAACAATTTGGCGGGCCTTTAATCGTTATTGATATTGGTACTGCGACTACTTTTGATGTAGTAAATGATAAAGGTGATTTTTTAGGTGGTGTAATTGCTCCAGGCATAGGCATGTCTGCTGATGCATTATTTCAAAAAGCGGCAAATTTACCACGTATTGAATTAGTTACGCCCAAAACAGTAATTTGTCATAATACTATTACCAATATGCAATCTGGTATTATTTATGGCGCTGTTGGTCAAATTGATGGTATTGTTAATCGTATAAAAAAAGAATATGGTAAAGATATGACTGTTATTGCTACTGGTGGTCTAGCACGTATGATTGCTGAACAATCTAGTACTATTGATAAAACTGACCACTTCTTGACTTTAACAGGTCTACGTGTACTTTATGAACGTAATGCTACTTCAAGAAGGGGGTACTTAGATAGACTTAAAAATAAGTCTTAATTTTATATGAAAATCGGAAATCTTGAAATAACCACACCTGTATTTTTAGCTCCTATGGCAGGTGTTACTGATACAGCTTATTGTATTTTAGCTCAGCGTATGGGTTGCGGATTAGTTTATTCTGAAATGGTAAGTGACCAGGGTATTAATTTTCGCAATGAACGTACTTTAGAAATGCTAAAAACAGTTCCTGAACAACGACCTCTTGCTATTCAATTATTTAGTGGCAATCCAGAACGTATGTATAAAGCAGCTCAATATGTAGCATCATTAGAATGTTGTGATTTAATAGATATCAACATGGGCTGTCCTGCTCCCAAAATCGTAAGAAATAATGAAGGTTCTGCACTTATGAAAGATCCTAATTTAGCTTATGAAATCATGTGCGCGACTCGTGAAGCAGTAAAAAATATGCCTGTTACAGTAAAAATGCGTAAAGGTTGGGACAGTGAGCATTGTAATGTTGTAGAAATGGCAAAACTTGCACAAAAAGCAGGTATGGACGCTATTGCTGTTCATGGACGAACTCGTGAAGATTTTTATCGTGGAAGAGCTGATTGGGATATTATCCGCGAAGTCAAACAAGCTGTGGATATTCCAGTTATTGGTAATGGCGATGTACGTACTTGTGAAGATTTAAAAAATATTTTCAATCATACTGGTTGTGATGCCGTAATGATTGGTCGTGCAGCACAAGGTAATCCATGGATTTTCCGTCGTTTTAAAGAATTTTTATTCACAGGAGTAGATCCCGGAGAACCTACTATTGACGAACGTAAACAAGTCATTTTAGAACATTTAGATATGCTTTTAAAATGGAAAGGCGACTATATTGGCCCACGTGAAATGAGAAAACACGCTACTTGGTATACGCATGGTTTATATGGTAGTGCTGAGTTACGCAAAAAATTTAACATGGCAGTCAGCCGTGAAGATTTTGTACAAATTCTTAAAGAAATGTAAACAAAGGTGTTAAGAGCATACTCTTAACACCTTTTTATTATTTTAACAAATCAACTAATATACCATTTTCCATATCATTAATATTATAAATATCGTCTAATACATCAAAAGTCTCTTTTAAATTTCTCTTTGTTACCTAATAGATTAATAATTTGTTATTATTACTTCTATCCCTTTTCTATCACTAGCATTTGCATTAATAGAACGACGTACTTTTACTATTTCTTGGTTATATTCACTATATAATTCTTCAATAAGCACTGTATAGTGATTAGTTAACATACAAAAACAACCTTTTGGGGTTAATTTTTTAAATAAATTAGCTAATCTTTTATGACTTTCTAAATCAAATCCTTCTTTTGTATATGCTTCAAATGAAGTATCCTTTAATGGTGCATATGGACTATCCAAAAACAAAAATCGCCTTTTTTAGCTTCTTTACAAGCTATTTCAAAATCACCTTCTAAATTAACTAACTAAGGTTATTCATTAAAAATTATTCTAATTTATATATATCAATGCGACGATGTTTCAGTAATGGTAATTGTTCTCGAACTTTAGTTATTTCATCTAAATTTATAGTTGTATATATCATGCCTTCATTACTCTCTAATTGATTTAATACTTTTCCCCATGGTGAAACAATAATACTATGCCCATATGATTGATATTTTGCTTTTAAATCTCTAGCAGGGGCTGTACCTACGGTAAAAATTTGATTATCTACTGCTCTACTACGAAACATTAATTCCCAATGTAGCGGTCCTGTTGTAAAATTAAATGCCGCTGGAACAAAAATTATCTTAGCACCTTTAAGTGTCATTAACCTTGCCAACTCTGGAAAACGAAAATCATAACATATACATACACCCATTTTGCTCCACAAAGTATCAAATACTGTTATATTATTTCCTGCTGATAAGGTATCTGACTCTTTAAATTTTTGTCCATTAGTTACATTAATATCAAATAAGTGCATTTTACGATGTTTAGCTATACATTCGCCTTGATTATCAAAGACATATGCTGTATTAAAAATATGATTATTCTCATCTTTTTCAGGTATAGAACCTGCTATTAGATAAATATTATATTTTTGTGCTAAATTTTGACAAAAATTATATGTTTCTTCATGGGAAAATTCAGCATAAAGAGGAAATTTATCATTTTCATAAGGACAATTAAACATTTCTGGATCTAATTTATAATTTTTTTCTAATGCTTGTTGTAAATAATTTTCTATA
>Garnier_p2__coassemble_1551_pt1 | contig 20340 bp, 19 predicted proteins | sample Garnier_p2__metabat2_low_PE_022 | metagenome-assembled genome bin Garnier_p2
CTTATTATCTATTGCTATTGGTACATTTCTTTATGGTATTATGCAATTAAACGAAGATGTTCATTTAGCTACTAATTTATTTATAATTACTTTTATTAGTGCTATTTTATTTTATCTTCAAGAAGCTAAAATTTCTGAACCAATAGTACCTTTATTCATTCTAAATAAAGATTCTATCATTGTTAATATTGTTACATTTCTTAGCTCATTTATTTTAATTGGTTGTTCTGTATATTTACCTTTACATATTCAATCTATCATGGGATATAGTGCGACTATTGCTGGTATTTCATTAGTTACCACCTCAATATCTTGGTTCGTCAGTTCTATTTTCACAGCTACTTTATTAAAAAAATATCCTACTAATTTTATTATTATGGTCTCATCTTTAATTTTAATCTTTAGTTCTTGGCTATTAACTACTTTAACAATTGATACATCTCTTTATTATTTATCTTTTTATGTATTTTTCTTTGGCTTTGGTTTTTCAGGAACATTGAACACACTTACTATCATTGTTCAAGATTCTGTAAAATATAATCTACGCGGTGCTGCTGTTGGCTTAAATATGCTTACACGCTTACTTGCTCAAACTATCGGTGTTACCATTTTAGGAGCTTATTTAAATTTAGCAACAGATACATATATTTCTTCATATAATTTAATTAACATCACCATGCAAAACTTCTATGATAATACTACTCCTCAATATAACGATATTTTACGCCATGCCTTATTTTACGGACTTAACCATATTTATTATGTTTTAATCGGTATTGGAATTATAAGTTTCATCTTTTCCTATTTCATTCCCCAACACCACTCTCATAATTCATAATAATACTTATTTATTCTAATGGAGTTAACCTAATGAATACACCAATTTTAAGATTTAAAGAATTTGCTGATGAATGGCAAGCATATAAATTAAAAGATTTTACTACACCTATTAAAAGAAAAAATGTAAATAATGAATGTAAATTACCGTTAACGATTTCTTCATTAGATGGATTAGTTGACCAACGAACTTACTTTAACAAAGTAATTGCTAGTAAAAATATGAGTAATTATTATTTATTAAAAAATGGAGAATTTGCTTATAATAAAAGTTACTCAGTAGGATTTCCTTTTGGTTCTATTAAACGTCTTGATAAATATGACCAAGGCACGCTGTCTTCATTCGTAAAATTCACTAACGAGAGGATATTTGATTATTATTTTATCTGCGATGGTATTTTGGGGGTTGTTTTTTTGCCACCAAAGAAATGAACAAACACCCTATTTAATAATTACTTTTCTTTTATGAGAGCAAAGAAAACAAATAAAAAAGACAAGCATTTAACTTGTCTTTATGCTAAAATATCAAACGGAGAATAAATTGATGTGTCGGTTCTCTCTCTTTGAGGGAGGTGGTAAATATGACAACTTATGAAAAATTATCATTGATAATTTCTTTGTTAACTCTTGTATTTACTATTCTTTCTTATCTCAATTAATTTTGAAATAAAAAAGAAGCCGTCATAACGGACAGCCTCTTCTCCATTTTAGCAAGATTTTAAGAAGAGGGCTGACGTAGCGAACATCAGTTTATTCTCTTCTTTTGTTTATATTTATTATACTATAGCACTAAATTAAAATCAATTTTATTAAAGATATTACGAGAAAAATTTTTAATAATACCAAACTTTTCCCGCTTTTTAGCATCTTTTTACGGTAGCTATCAGCTATTGGCAAAGATAAAAATGTAGTCACGGTTTTAGTTCTACTGTTTGAGCTTTGCGAGTTTAGAACGTTGTGGATATATTTTTATCTTTGACAAAGTAAAAAGTGCGTGAGCGGGTGATTTCTTTGGTTCGTTTCTTTATCACTAAAGAAATGAACAATTAGTCTATTTTATATTTAATTTTCTTTCATAACTAAGAAAAATAAAAAACAACTATAAATAATTTGTTACTTTTCCGCATTTTAAAATTTAGCGGTAATCGTAAGATTATTGAAAAATATTAGCACGGAATACGTTTTTTGCTTAACTGTTTGAACGTAGCGAGTTTTTAAGCTTTGTATGCAGTGATAATATTTTTCAAAGCTAAATTTTATCTGCGGTGGTATTCTTTGGTTCGTTTCTTTGCCACCAAAGAAATGAACAAACACCCTATTTTAAGACTAAAAAAAGAACTATCAATATAGATAGTTCTTTTTCTTATTTTATAAACTAAAATTATAATTTTAATTGATTTTTGATACGATCTACAGCTTTTAATGTATTTTCTCTGCTACCAAATGCTGTAAGACGGAAATATCCTTCACCAGATGGACCAAAACCAGAACCTGGAGTACCTACGATATTTGCTTCATGAAGAAGTTTATCAAAGAAATCCCAAGAAGTCATACCAGCTGGAACTTTAAGCCATACATATGGAGAATTCACCCCACCAAAAGCAGTAAGACCTAAGCTTACTAAGCCATCACGAATGATTTTCGCATTTTCCATATAATAGCCAACCATTTCTTTTACTTGTTTTTGGCCTTCTTCAGTAAGTACAACTTCTGCACCACGCTGAATAATATATGGTGTACCATTAAATTTAGTTGTATGACGACGATTCCAAAGAGGATTTAAAGCTTGTTCTTTACCGTCTTTTGTATAACCTTTTACAGTTTTTGGTAATACGATATAACCACAACGAGTTCCTGTAAATCCTGCAGTTTTGGAGAAAGAACGGAATTCAATAGCTACATCTTTTGCTCCTTCAATTTCATAAATTGTACGAGGAACATCATCTTCTGTAATATAATAAGCATATGCTGCATCATATAAGATAATGGCTTTGTTATCTTTAGCAAATTTTACCCATTTAGCTAATTCATCACGAGATAATGTTGTACCTGTTGGATTATTTGGGCTACATAAATAAATAATATCTACATGTTCTTTTGGAAGTTCTGGTGTAAAGTTATTTTCAGCTGTACAAGGCATATATACAACACCATCAAACGTTCCATTTTCTTTCACAAGACCTGTACGACCTGCCATGATATTTGTATCAAGGTATACAGGATATACTGGGTCTGTAATTGCAATAGTATTATCTATACCAAAAATTTCTTGAATGTTACCGCAGTCAGATTTTGCACCATCACTAACAAAAATTTCATCAGTTTCGATATCTACACCACGAGATTTATAAACAACATCACGAATTTTTTCACGTAAAAACGCATAACCTTGTTCAGGACCATATCCACGGAATGTTTCTTTATTTGCCATTTCATCAACAGCTTTATGCATAGCTTCAATACTAGCCTGTGGTAATGGTAAAGTAACGTCTCCAATACCTAAGCTAATAACTTCAGCTTCTGGATTTTCAGCTTTAAATTTTTGCACACGATGTGCAATTTCAGCAAAAAGGTAACTACCTTGTAATTTTAGATAATTTTCATTAACTAATGCCATTTAAAATCCTCCTAATCATGTTTATTTATATTCTAAATAAAACTCATTCTTATCTATTATACAGTATTTAACATATTTAAACAATGTATACTTGTTCAGTTATTTGCATAAAAAAAAGCCGTTTCTAATTTATCTTAGAAACGACTTTTATCTTTTATATTAAAGATTGCTTTTTGCAACTTCAACAAGTTTAGCAAATGCAGCAGCATCGTTAATAGCAACGTCAGCTAACATTTTACGGTTAACCTGTACACCTGCTTTTGTTAAACCACAGATGAAACGGCTATAAGACATACCATTTGCACGTGTAGCAGCATTGATACGAGCGATCCAAAGTCTACGGAAATCACCTTTTTTCGCACGACGGTCTCTACGTGCATAGTAAAGAGCTTTCATAACAAGTTCGTTAGCTTTTTTGAACTGTTTGCTTCTAGCTCCTCTATAACCTTTAGCTAATTTTAAGATTTTTTTATGACGTGCATGAGCGGTTACGCCACTTTTTACTCTTGGCATTATTTACCCTCCTAAATTTCAACAATAAATGATTAATTAAGCGTATGGAAGCATTTTGCTTACACGTTTGTGATCAGCAGCAGTAATGATAGCTGCTTTACGTAAATTACGTTTACGTTTTGGTGATTTCTTTTCTAAAATATGGCTTTTGAAAGCTTTATTACGTTTGAATTCACCAGAACCAGTAGCAGTAAAGCGTTTAGCTGCAGCTCTGCGAGTTTTAATTTTTGGCATTAGTGTTTCCTCCTTTAGTTAGCACTTTTGGTGCTAAAATCATAATCATATTTTTACCTTCAAGTTTAGGTTCGCGTTCAACAGTAACAGCATCTTGCATTGCTTCAGCGACCTTATATAAAAGCTCTTTACCCATTTCTGGATGAGAAAGCTCACGGCCACGAAACATAATAGTTGCTTTTACTTTATTGCCTTCTGCAATAAAACGCATAGCATTTTTAACTTTGAAGTTAAAATCATGTGTTTCAATACCAGGACGAAGTTTTACTTCTTTTACGCTGATAACCTTCTGTTTTTTCTTTGCTTCTTTTTCACGTTTTTGTTGTTCGTAACGATACTTACCAAAATCCATGATTCGGCAAACAGGCGGCTTAGCTTTTGGAGCAACTTCAACTAAGTCTAAGTGTGCTTCTTCAGCTTTACGAAGAGCATCTCTTGTAGACATAATTCCAAGTTGTTCACCCTGAGCATCTGTCACACGAACTTCTCTAACGCGAATCTCGCCGTTGATTCTTAAAGTTTCTTTACTAATGGAAAACACCTCATTATTTATAGATTATTTATAATTAACACAAAAAAGAGAGTGACACACGTCACCCTCTTATATTACAAATTAAAAATATACGTTAAACGTTTTTGTTTTAATTAGTAACCCTAGTGACTGTCGCGTCATAAGGTGAGAAGCGGTGACTTCTTCTTGTGCAATAAGTCGCATTGATATGCAACATTGATTAATATATCATATAAAAAACTTTTTGTCAATGAAATATTTATAATTTTTTCTTTACATTTTTTTGATATTTATTACACAAAAATTTTTACATGATTATACAAATATTTTACACAAATTACTGTTTATATTACACTTTCACCTAATAAAATTAAATTAATATTAGACATAGATATTAAATAATATGATTATAGTGAGGTCTTATTTATTATGAAACTATCTTTTAAAAAATCGTTACAGATTACTTTAGCTCTTGCTACTTTTGGTAGTTTTTCTCTGGGTAATCTTCCAGCTATGGCTGCTCAAGCTCCATATGCTACTCCAGCAATGCAAACTAACGCCAATCTTTATGCTACTAGTTTAACAAGCCCAAATTGGCAAGAAAATACTAAAAATACTTTAAATGAATTTTTACAAACCTATGGTAAAGATTCTGAAAATTATTCTTCTACTAATCGCCCATATGCTGTTTTTGATTTTGACAATACTACTTCTATTTTAGATGTAGAAGAACAATTAGCTATATGGCAATTAAACCATTTAGCCTTTGCTGTTACACCTGAAGAATTATCTACTGTTTTAAAAACTGGTATTCCTCAAGATAAATTATCTGCTACTTTTGGTGCCGAAGCTGGTGAAGGCACTCAAATTAAAATTATTGATGTTATTGATGACGCTGTTGCTGCTTATAGCAAACTTTATAATAATGGTTATGTTACTACAAAAGGAAACCAATTATCCGATGAAGTAAAAAATAGTGATGATTTCAAAGAATTTTCTTCCAAAATGAGATGGCTTTATGATGCAATCTCTGAAAACATGGATACATCTGTTTCTTATCCTTGGATTACTTACTGGTTCACTGGTATGACTCCTGATGAAGTATATCAATTAGCTTATGATTGTGATACTTACTATAGCGATCCTCAAAAAGGTCAAACTTGGACAAAAGGCTCTTATGTAGGTCCTACAAATTATGCTAGCAAAGCTGGTAGCGTAAAAATTTCTTATAATATTGGTCTTACAGTTTCTCCTGAAATCAAAGAATTATATTCCGCTCTTGATAAAAACGGTATTGACGCTTGGGTAAACTCCGCCTCTCAAATTGATGTAGTTCGTGCTGCTGTTGATGTATTCAATGTTCCTGGTGTTGACGGTATTGTTGCTATGACTAACAAACTCGATAAAGATGGTAAATATACTAATGAATATAACTATGACCTTCATGCTCAAACTCAAGGTGTAGGTAAATCTTTAACCATCGATAAAGTTATTGCTCCTAAATACAATGGTCATGGCCCAATTTTTGCTGCTATGGACTCTCAAGGTGATTTCAATTTCTGCACTGAATATAAAGATACAAAAGCTGTATTAATTTTAAATCGCATCCGTACTGATGACGCTGCTATTTGTGCAGGTATTGCTCAATATCAAGAACAACATAAAATCGGCTTAAAAGAAGCTAATCTAACTGGCAATACTAAATATATCCTTCAAGGTCGTAACGAAAATGTAGGTCAATTATGGAATAGCTATGAAACATTACGTTTAGGTAAAACTTCTAATGGTTTATTATCTGATAAAGCATTAACAGTTGTTGATGAATTAAACAACAATAAATCTATCTCTGATGTTATTAAAGAAAACACTTCTTTGAAAGATTACCAAGGTTATAAAACTCGTTAATCATTATAAAATCTCAAAAAATCTAGTGCAAATATTATGCACTAGCTTTTTTGAGGTTTTCTAAATTTATTTTATCATTAATTAGGGTATATTAATTGGGATTTTTATATTAAATTTTATACTACTTCATTTACAACAAGTTTTGGTAATAGTTCATTGATTACATCTTCACGAACAAAACCACTTTCTTGTTCCATAGCATTAGCTGTTCCACAAGCTGATGCTAATTTCAAAGTTTCCTCTATTGACAAATTCATTTGTAAACCAACAGCTATTCCTGCTACAAAAGAATCTCCTGAACCTACGGAATTTACTGCTTTCACCTTTGGTATCTTTACTTCATAAATTTTATCTTTATAGCCAACTAAAGAACCTTTTGCTCCCAAAGATACAGCTACAATAGATATTCCTTTTTGTAAGAAATTTTTTATTTCTTTAATAATATCTTCTTGTTTTTCTAACTTATAACCACAAAAACTTTCTAGTTCTTCTAAGTTAGGTTTTATAAAATATGGTTGTTCATTGATACCTATCTTTAAAAGCTCTCCACTAGTATCTAATAATACTTTACAATCATGTTTACGAGCAATTTTTATTAATGTAGCATATACATCTTTAGGTACATTTCTAGGTACACTACCAGAACAAACCACAAGTGTTGCCTTTTCAATCAATGTAGAATATTTTTCTAAAAAAGCTTGATATTCTTCATCTTTTACTATAGGCCCTGGCTCTAATACTTCTGTTTGCATTCCATCACTAGATGTAAATGCTAAGCAAGAACGTGTTTCGCCTTCAATTGGTAGAAAATTGAAGCAATGTTTTTGTTCAATTAGTTGTTCTTCAATATATTCACCTATTTTGCCACCAATCATACCTGTTAACAAATATTCTTCATCTAATATTTGTAAAACATTAGCCACATGTATACCTTTGCCACCGGCTCTATTTTCGACGCTTTTAGCTCTCATTACAGTATTGACTTTAAAAGTATCCATATCGTAATGTTTATCTAATGAAACATTTAAATTAACAACTAATATCATAATATATACTCCTTATTAGTATCTATTAGCGCTATTACATACTTCAATTTTATGTTTAACTACAGCTTTCATTGCTTCTTTTGCTGGTGTTAAATATTTACGAGGATCATTTGCATCTGGATTTTTTAAGAAAAATTCTTTAATTGCATTAGAGAATGGAATTTTTAAATCTGTAGCTACATTTACTTTACAAATACCTAAAGAAATAGCTTTTTTTACTAATTCATCTGGTACGTCAGATGCACCATGAAGTACAAGTGGAATACTTACTTTTTCTCTAATTTCAACTAATCTATCAAAATCTAATTTTGGAGTACCTTTATATAAACCATGTGCTGTACCAATAGCTACTGCTAAAGTATCTACACCTGTTGCTTCTACAAATTTTACAGCATCATCAGGATTTGTATACATTGCATCTTTTTCATCAATTACTAAATCATCTTCGATACCTACTAATTTACCCAATTCAGCTTCTACTGTAGCACCACAAATATGTGCAAAATCAACAATATCTTTTACTTTTGCGATATTTTCTTCAAAAGGTAATGCAGATGCATCAATCATTACACTACGGCAACCAGCAGCAATTGTTTCTTTAATATCATTAGAGTTTTCATGATGATCTAAATGGAAAGAAATTGGAATAGTTACTTTTTCCATTGCTTCACTTGTTAATGCAATAAGATAATTTTTATCTGCATATTTTACTGTAGATGGTGTTGCAGCTAAAATAACTGGAGAACGCATTTCTTGACAAGTATCTACAACAACTTGAAATGTTTCCAAATTGTGAATATTAAATGCAGGTACTGCATAGTGATTTCTTTGCGCATCTAATATCATTTCTTTTGTATTTCTTAATTTCATTATTATTTATCCCCTTTTACTACAAATTTGCCATCTTTCCATACTTCTTTTATTTCAAATGACTTATCTACAATTAGAAAATCAGCTAATTTTCCCGATTTTATACTACCTATATATTTATCCAAACCAAAACGCTTGCTAGGATTCAATGAAGCCATATGCACTGCTGTTAATGGTTCTTCGTGCAATTCAAATATAAATCTGCGAACTTCATCTAATAATACAGTTGTACTACCAGCTAAAGAACCAGAACTTGTTCTTGATACGCCATCTTTTACAGTTATTTTTTCAGCTCCCAAGATATATTCTCCATTTGGAAGACCAGTAGCTGCGATAGCATCACTTACAAGAATTAATTTGTCTTTTGGTTTACAACGTCTTAAAATTTCCATTGCCGGTTTTTGTACATGTATGCCATCGGCAATTAATTCTGCATACAAATCATCACAAGTTAATGTTGCTCCTAATAAATTAGGTTTTCTATGGTGTAATGTGGACATACCGCAAAAAGTGTGTACAGTCGCATCTGCACCATCTTCTACGGCTTTCATGCTTGTTTCATAAGTTGCACTAGTATGCGCTAATGACGCATGAACTCCGCTCTTTACTGCATATTGAATAAATTCTTTTGCTCCATTTTTTTCTGGGGCTACTGCTATTGCTTTTACATTACCTTCTGCAATCAATTCTTTAAATTCATCTATAGATAATTCACGTAAAAGCTCTGTTGGATGTGCTCCACGATGTTCTTCGGTTAAATAAGGGCCTTCTATAAAGCAACCAAACACTCTAGCTGCTGATTTTTCTGGAGTATATTTTGCTAAAAAAGTAACTGCATTTTTTATTTTGTCCATAGAATCAGTAACTGTAGTTGGTAACCAAGATGTTGTTCCTTTACTTAATAAATACTTACCAATTTCATTTAACGACTCATCATTTGCATCCATAGTATCTTTTCCCATAGCACCATGAATATGACTATCAAATAAACCTGGTATAATTTTACAATTAGGATAATCTTTTATTGTAATGTTATTTAAAGTTGCTTCTTTATAAGAAATAAAGCCTGCAAACAAATTATCTTTTAATAACAATAATTTTTCTGTTTCAATTCCTGATTCAGCAAAAATTTCATCAGCTTTAATAGCTAGTAAACTCATCAAATACCACCTTCTTGTGTAAAAACCTCTTTTACTCTTTCTTTAAATGGTGCAATTTGTGTTTCTGTAGATATCCATGTTTTTTCAACATTTTCAATATCTATTTCACGATTAAATACCGCTTGTAATAAAAATGGTAAATTTGTACCACTAAATATTTTTACATTATGGTCAACTTTTTTGGATAATAATACAGAATGTCTAAATGGAGAACCGCCAGCAATGTCTGTTAAAATTACAACATCTTTACATTCAAGTTTATTTACAGCGTCTAATAAATTTTGATCTAATGTATCAGTGCTATCTCCCTCTAAGAAATTCACTGCTACTACTTTTTCAGGAACACCTGCTATCATTTTCAAGCTAGAAAGTAAGCCTTCCGCAAAATGTCCATGTCCTGCTACAACTATACCTATCATAATCATAAATCTCCTTAGTTTGAATAAGTCTAACAAACACATATGTGCTTGCTAGACTTATCATCAAATTTTATAAAAGACCAATACCTTTACCAATAATACCTACAACAATTGTGAATAAAATCAATTTAACTGGAGAGTAATTTTTCTTTAATAAATAGTACATTAAAAGTGTATACGCAAATGGTAAAATATTTGGCATGATAGCATCGAAAACTTTTTCTTGTAATGGAACAGAAGCTTCACCAACTACAATAACCCAAGCTATTTTCAATTTAATCATGGAAGCGATGAGACCACCAACAACTGTAAGACCAATAATAGAAGCTGCATGAGAAATGCGTTTTGTTTGTTCTTTCATTGTTGCAATAGCTTTTACGCCTGTATAATAACCATATCTCATTAAGCCAAAACGGAGACTGAAATGAACGATATTGAATAATACTAAGAAAATGATTGGACCTGCTGGGTTTGGATCTGAGCCCATTGCCATAGATGCACCCAAGCCTGCTGTAATAGGTAATAATGTTAACCAACAAAGAGCATCACCTATACCACCTAAAGGGCCCATTGTTGCAACTTTAATTGCACGAATTGTATTTTGGTCTTTTTTATTTTCTTCCATTGCAAGAACAAGACCCATAATGAAGTTAATTAAGAATGGATGAGAATTGAAAAATTCTAAGTGCATTTTCATGGATTTTGCTAAATCCGCTTTATTTGTATGAATTTTCTTTAATGCTGGTAAGATACCAAACAACCATCCACAAGCCTGCATACGTTCATAGTTAAATGATGCCTGTAAAAATAGAGATCTCCAAACTACAGTTACAAGGTCTGATGGAGTGATAACTTTTCTTACTGTTTGATCTTGATATTCTGGATTTTCAGTATTTTCAGTTGCCATTACTTTAGATTCCGCCATGTTGACGCACCCCCTGATTAGTAGAGTTATTAGCACCATTGTTTTTGTTTGCATAAAAATCGTATAAAGCTATACATGCAGCCAACACTGCAAGACCTAAAATTGAAATTTGGAAATAAGTTACTAAAATAAAACCTGCTAATAAGAAAGCAATGTATTCTTTTTTAAGCATAATTTTTAATAACATTGCAAAACCAATTGCTGGCATCATACCACCAGCTACACCTAAACCACCTAAAATCCATTCAGGTACAGATTGAACAATAGCTTGAGCTGAAGATGCTCCAAAATAAATTGGTAAGAAAGTAATTAATGCAAAGAATAAACCATGAGAAAGCATTCCTGCATAATTCAACATGCTAATAGCGCCAACATTGCATTCATCAGCCCATTGGTCAGCTTTATGCATAAGTGGAGAAAATGCTGTGAAAATTAAAGTTACACAACCTTGAGCAGCAATTGCAAATGGAATTGCGATAGCTACTGCTGCTTCTGGCTGTAAATTAGAAATAATTGCGAAAGAAACACCAACTACGCCACCAATTACCATATTAGGTGGTTGTGCTCCGGCTAACGGAACCATACCCATAGCTACTAATTCTAAAGTAGCACCTGTAATTAAACCTGTTTGAATATCTCCTAGAATCCAACCTACTACTAAACCTGTTACTAATGGACGATGGATATGAAACAATCCATTGAATTGGTCAATACCAATAATAAAAGCCCAAAGAGTGATCATTAATACTTGCATAAGCGTTACATCCATTGAAGAAAACCTCCTTTAGTTATATATTTTTTTATTTTATTCAAATATTTTTTCTACTGGAGTTACTGGGTCACTTGGAATTTTTCTAATTTCTACTTTTACACCTAAATCTAATAATTTACGGAAAGTTTCTTTATCATTTTCATCGACAGATACAGTGCTTGTAATCTGTTTTTTACCTTCACTAAAATGCATATTTCCAATATTTAATACAGTAATTGGTACACCATTTTCAACTAATTTCAATGCATCTTGTGGAGTTTTTACTACTAAAAAGATTTGTTGCCAATCACCAGCTAAATGAATAACATCAATTGTTTTTTGTAAAGTAAAATATCTAGTTTCAGCTGCACTAGCTACAGCCATATCCATTAAACTTTGTTGTACTGGGTCATTTGCAACTTCATCATTTGCTACAATGATTAAATTTGCTCCCAAAGAAGTAGACCAAGTCATTCCTACTTGACCATGGATTAAACGATTATCTACGCGTGTAAGTAAAATATTTGGCATAATACTATCCCCTCTAAAATTTAAAATATAAAATAAATTCAAAAAATATTTTTCTATATTATGAGAATAATTTCAGATTTTATTCCAAAATTATTCTCATATAACCAAGACCTATCATAAAATCAAATAAAACAAAATCAAATAAAATAATCTATATTAGTTTTCTTTTAATTCATGTAAAGTTACACCTTTTACTACACGATTTACACTACCACTTGGGCATGGTGTATCTGGTGCAACATCTTTTCCCATAGAAGCTTTTACTGCTAATAAGTGATCAAATAATACATAATCTAAAGCAATATATGCATCTTTACCCCAAACTGAAGTTTCATTTTCATCTACAAAGAATGTATAATCTGCAAGTTTTGCTACAGTTTCATCTTTATAAGCACTTACAGCCATAACTTTGAAATCACCAACATCATGATATAACTCTTCTAAAAAGTCCATTTCGTATTGGCGAGTATAACTATCTGAAGATAACCAAATAACAACTAATGTTTTATCATTGATAATAGATTTTGGACCATGACGGAATCCCATAACCCCTTCAGATACTGCAGCAATTTTACCAGCTGTTAATTCTAAAACTTTCAAGCAAGTTTCTCTAGATAAACCATATAAAGAACCAGAACCTAAAAATACAATACGTTCAAAGCTTGTAATATCAATATCAGCTAAACCTTTTGCATCAGCTAATACTTTTTCACCTAAATTGATTACGTTTTTAGCTAATTCAATATTTTCTAAATAATCTTTTCTATCAAATATTAATAAAGCACTTAATAACATAGAAGAGAAACTACTTGTCATAGCAAAACCTAAATCATTTGTTTCTTCTGGAGTGAAGAATACTAATGTATGATCATTTTTATCTTCAGCTCTTTTTGCTAATTTACCATTTTTATTGCAAGTAATTACTACTTGATAAATTTCATCAACTAGTTGTTCAGCTAAATCAAATGCACCAATACTTTCTGGGCTATCTCCGCTACGTGCAAAAGAAATCAATACTGTTGGTACATCTTTTAATAAATATTGATGTGGCGCTGATACAATATCAGTTGTTGCAATTGCCCAAACATCTTTATTTGTTTTTTCTCTAAGATATGGAGCTACAATATCACCAACATAAGCAGATGTTCCTGCACCTGTAAAAATAATTCTTACATTTTCTTTTGCTAATAATGGATTAATAAAGCTTTCAATCTGTTCTTTATTTGCTTCTAATAAATCCAATGTTTCTTGCCAAGCTTTAGGTTGCTGATAAATTTCTTTAGCAGTATTAAATGCACCTTTTGCTTTTAATTCTTCTTCTGATAATTTCCAAAAATTCATCTCTTATCCTCCTATGGTAATGATGTAAGTACCACTTTGTTGTAAATGGTTGGTATGTTCGTACCAGTTTGCATATAAAAGCCTAAAGGCTTTTACATTATTTATCTAATCTAATAGAATATTCCATTTGATCTCCTCTAGCCATACTACAAGTATATTCTATTATGTAATCATGCTCGTACGTAAATCTTTCAATCATTAAACTAGGTATAGACTTTGATATTTTTAAATACTTAGCTGTACGTTCATCTGTATTTACTGCACGGAATTTTTCTTCCGCAAAAGTAAATTCTACATTATATATATGTGTAAATAAATCATACATTGCATTTTCATCTAATGCTTTTTTATCTAAACCTTCAAATCGTTTTTTCGGAATATAGCTTGTCTCAATCATAACTGGGCTATCATCTGCTAAACGAAGTCGTGAAAAACAATACAAGCTTGTACCTTCTTCTAGCTTCATTTTATTAGCTAAGTTTTCGTTACACTTTATACATTCAAAACTCAATACTTTGGAAGTTGGCACCTTACCTTTTTTCTTCATCTCTGTAGTAAAACTATAGAACTTTAACAATTCTTGATTTAACTTTTTGGGAGATACAAATGTTCCTTTTCCATGAATTCTGTAAATATAATTATTTTGTTCTAACTCTAGAAATGCTTGTCTAACAGTAGAACGACTCAAATTATATTTAGTACAATAATCACGTTCTGATGGTAGTTTTTCATCAACCTTCATATTATGTTCAATCTCATAAATAATTATCTTCATCAATTGATAATATAATGGCAATTTACTATCTTTATTTATTTCATTCATTTCTAATCCCCCTAAGTGGTACTTACCACTTACATTTGTTAGTATAAATGTTTTTATCTGTCTTGTCAATACAAAATTATTTAATTTGTCTAAATTTTTTCTAATATCTATTCAATTTAAACAATTCATAGGGAAAGCGACCTTAATCATATCAATAATTAAGGTCATTTTCATATTAGTTAGTTTGCAATGCACCAATAAGTTCATTTACATCTTTTATATTATGTTTTTGCATATAATCAGCAATACCATCAGCTACTACTTTTAAAGCAGATGGATCAATAAAATTATATGCTCCAATTGCTACTGCACTTGCTCCTGCAAGCATAAATTCAATAGCGTCTTCTGCACAAGTTATACCACCCATGCCAATAATTGGGATATTTACAGCTTTTGCTACTTGCCAAACCATACGAAGTGCTATAGGTTTTACCGCAGGACCAGAAAGACCACCTGTAATATTTCCAAGTAATGGTTTTCTTGTATTAATATCAATGGCCATACCAGTTAAAGTATTAATCATAGAAATAGCATCTGCACCTGCTTTTTCTACAGCTTTTGCCATTTCTACAATATCTGTTACATTTGGTGAAAGTTTTACAATTACAGTTTTTTTCGTGTGTGTTTTTACTGCATGAGTTACAGCAGCTGCAGCTTTAGGGTCTGTACCAAAAACGATACCGCCTTCTTTTACATTTGGACAAGAAATATTTACTTCTACAGCATCTACTCCATCAATATCCAAACGCCATGCCATCTCTGCATATTCTTCTACACTACCTGCAGAAATATTTACAATCACCGCTGTATTGTATTTTTTTATTTTAGGTAAAATATCATAAATAAACGCATCTACACCTGGATTTTCAAGACCAATACAATTAAGCATACCAGCTGGTGTTTCGGCAATACGTACACCTGGATTGCCTGCACGTGGTTTTGGTGTTACACCTTTAGTTACAATAGCCCCAATTTCATTTACATCAAGAAAATCTTCGTATTCTTTACCAAAGCCAAAAGTGCCTGATGCTCCCATTACTGGATTTTTTAATTCAAGATTCCCAATTTTTACAGCTAAATTCATCAAAATACCTCCTTGGCATCAAATACTGGACCTTCTGTACAAACTTTACGACGTTTTTTTGTAAGTTTGCCATCAAAAGTACAACCAAGACATACACCAATCCCGCAAGCCATACGTTTTTCTAAGGATACTTGACAATCAATATCATGTTCATAAGCAAGTTTGGCAACGCCTTCCATCATGATATTAGGGCCACAAGTATAGATATTATCAATTTTATGTTCTTTTAAAATTTCTGGCATAAGCTGAATTGTAAATCCTTTAAATCCTACAGAACCATCATCTGTTGTAATATAAATTTTATCAGCATAATCTTTTAAATATTTTTCCCAGAAAACTTCTTCTTTATTTTTGCCACCAATAAGTAAAATTGGTTTTTCATCTTTTAATAACTTGGATAAATAAATAAGTGGTGCAATACCTACTCCACCACCGACAAGTAATGGACGACCTGGTTTTGCTTTAAAGCCATTACCAATTGGTCCTAAAATACTAAACTGTTCACCAACTTGTAAGCGAGCATATTCCGTCGTTCCTTTACCTACAATACGATAAATTAAGGTAATTGTTCCTTCTTCTTTATTTACATCGGCAATACTAAATGGACGACGTAAAAAATTCTCACTGTGCATTGTTTTTACATGAACAAATTGTCCAGGTTCTGCTAATTGTGCAATTTCTGGAGCTTTAATGATCATGTGTTTTACATTATCATTGATAGATTCATTAAATAAAATAGTTCCTGTTATTACCAGCTTTTTCAAAAAAACTCCTCCTATTTTATAACACTTTGTATTCATAATAATACTATATAACTAAATTTTTCGCAAAAATTATTAATTTTTCTCGCCAAAATACTTAGCTATATTTTTACTATCATATTATTATATTATTAAAATATAGTTAAAAATCTCTTTACTATGTTATAATTTATTATATTTAATATCAGAAAGGAGCTTTTTTATGTATGATTTAGCCTTAAAACATGGATATATTGTAAATGATAAAGAAATTTATACTAGTAATATTTATATACAAAATGAAAAAATTGCTGAAATTTCTTTTGCTGATAAACCTGCACAAAAAATATATGATATGACAGGAAAATATTTATTACCTGGTTGTATTGATACACACTGCCATTTTCGTGACCCTGGAGCTACGGCTAAAGAAGATTTTACTACCGGTACTAAAGCTGCAATCTGTGGTGGTGTTACTACTGTATTTGATATGCCCAATACTAATCCTTCCGTATTAAATAAAAATGATTTACTACATAAAGCAAATTACTTTGCACCAAAGGCATTTGCCGATTATGGTATTTTGGGACTTTCTTTAGGACAATTAAATTTAGATGATTTACCTGAACTTTGTAGTCAAGGTGCTAGTGCTGTAAAATTCTTTTGGGGTTATGCTATAAATGCCAAAACTAAAGCATTGATTTATAATTATAATCCCGAAGATAAAGATATTATCCCACCTCTTGGTGATGGTGATGTCTTTGAAATATTTGAACAAATGTCCAAAACTAATAAAATAATTGCTATTCATGCTGAAAATATTGAATTAATCCAAACTTTGACTAAACGTTTACAACAATCTGGCAAAGCAGATTATGAGGCCCTTATTGACTCTAGACCTGCTTTAGCCGAAGCTTTAACGATTCAAACAGCAGCTTTACTTGCTCAAGCTACTAACGCTAGATTACATATTTTACATGTAACTTCAAAATTAGGGGTAGAAGCTATTCGTGAAGCTAAAGCCAAAGGTATTCAAATCACCGGAGAAACTTGTCCTCATTATTTATTTTTATCCGCTAAAGATTATGAAAAAATAGGTCCAATGATGAAAGTATATCCTGTAATTAAACACGAAGAAGACCGTCTTGCTCTTTGGAAAGGTCTTTTTGATGGTACTTTAGACTTTATCGCCTCTGACCATGCGCCTCACATCGTTAGTGAAAAACAAGGCGATTTATTTAAAATACCTGCTGGTATGTGCGGTGTTGAAACTATGCTCCCATTAATGCTCAATGAAGTAAGTAAAGGTCATATTACATTGCCATTTTTGACTAAAATTATGGCTAAAAATGTAGCTGATATTTATAATCTCACATCTAAAGGCTCGCTTACAGTCGGTAAAGATGCTGATATTGTAGTTGTTGATATGGATAAAATTGATACTATTGAAAATGAAAAACTTCATAGCAAACAACCACTTACAGCTTTTGCTGGACAAAAAATCAAAGGCTGGCCAATTAAGACATTTTTACGTGGACAACTTATCATGAATAATAATAAAATTTGCCAAGATACAGCCTGCGGTAAATGGATTAAATAGCAATATAAAAAATAAAAAGCTCTTAATAGCTAAAAAACTATTAAGAGCTTTAATTTTTTATTGATTAATTATTATTGAGCTTTAGTTTTGATTTCTTCAAGAAGATTATTGATAAATTCATCAATAGCCATTGTAACAGTATCTTTTTCACGACGTTTACGCACAGAAATATTTTTATTTTCCATTTCGCTTTCACCAACGATAATGCTATATGGAACTTTTTTAACCTGAGCTTCACGAATTTTGTAACCAATTTTTTCGTTACGGTCATCTACTTCTACACGAATACCGAGGTCAAACATTTTACGTTTAAGTTCATAAGCATAATCCATATATTTATCACTGATAGGTAAAATTTTAACCTGTACAGGAGAAAGCCAAACTGGGAATGCACCTGCATAGTTTTCGATTAAAATACCAATGAAACGTTCGATACTTCCGTATACTACACGATGAATCATTACTGGACGATGTTTTTGACCATCTTCACCAATGTAAGTAAGGTCAAATTTTTCAGGCATTAACATATCAAGCTGAATTGTACCACACTGCCAAGTACGACCGATAGAGTCAGTTAAATGGAAGTCGATTTTTGGACCATAGAAAGCTCCATCGCCTTCGTTGATAACGTATTTAAGACCACGATGTTCAAGTGCATTTCTAAGTGCATTAGTTGCAGTTTCCCAAACTTCATCAGAACCCATAGAGTCTTCAGGACGTGTGCTGAGTTCTGCATGATAAGTTAAACCAAATGTGCTATAAACTTTATCAAATAAGTCAATAACTTTTTGAATTTCATCTTCAATCTGGCTAGGTAACATAAAGATATGGGCATCATCTTGAGTAAAGTTACGTACACGCATTAAACCATGTAATGCACCAGATAATTCATGACGATGTACAAGACCAAGTTCGCCAAGACGAAGTGGTAAATCACGATAGCTATGTTGCTGAGTTAAATAAACAAGCATACCACCTGGGCAGTTCATTGGTTTAATTGCATAATCTTCACCATCAATCTGAGTGAAGTACATATTTTCTTTATAATGGTCCCAGTGACCAGAAGTTTCCCAAAGTTTACGGTTCATAATCATTGGAGTTTTGATTTCTTGATAACCAAATTGACGATGAACTTCACGCCAGTAATTAATAAGTTCATTACGAATTACCATACCATTTGGATGGAAGAATGGGAATCCTGGGCCTTCTTCATGTAAGCTAAATAAATCAAGTTCTTTACCAAGTTTACGATGGTCACGTTTTGCTGCTTCTTCAAGCATTTTTAAATAATCGTCTAAATCAGATTGTTTTTCAAATGCTGTACCATAAATACGTTGAAGCATTTTATTTTTTTCACTACCACGCCAATATGCACCAGCAACAGATTGTAATTTAATAGCTTTTACTTTACCAGTAGATACTACGTGTGGGCCTGCACAAAGGTCAGTGAATTCGCCCTGAGAATACATAGTAATCATAGCATCTTCAGGTAAATCATTAATTAATTCTACTTTATAATTTTCACCTTCAGCATTGAAGAAATCAAGTGCTTCTTGACGAGTAACTTCTTTACGTACAATTGCTAAATTTTCTTTAACAATTTTTTTCATTTCTTTTTCGATTTTTACTAAATCATCAGTGCTTAATTGATGTTCCATATCAAAATCATAATAGAAACCATTGTCAATTGCAGGTCCAATAGCAAGCTGTACATTTTTATCACCATAAAGACGTTTTACAGCCTGTGCCAAAATATGAGAAGCACTATGACGAAGTGCCCAACGACCATCTTCATCGTCAAAAGTTAAAATTTCAATTTGATGGTCTTTATCTATAACAGTCATTAAATCTTTAGTTTCTCCATCAATTTTGCAAGCTAATGCTTTTTTTGCTAAAGAATTACTGAATGATTTTACAAAATCAAGTACAGTAGTGCCTTCTGCTACTTCACGAATAGCACCATCTTTTAATGTAATATTTACCATTATAATTTACCTCCTAAAAAATAAAAAAGCCTCCATCCCTACACATAGGGACGAGGCTGTTGTTCGCGGTTCCACCCTGTTTGTTATAAAAATAATAACCAACTTGAAAAATGATAACGGATTTTAGCCGGCAAAACTTAATTTATATCAATAATAGTTCAGTCTTGCAGTTTGAAAGTGGTAACTAAAGAATATAGTTAAGAAGCTCCCAGCCGTGTCTTCTCTCTCTGAAAACATATGATTCCTTTAATCATGTCTTTCGCATTACTTTATACTTTATAATGTCTTCATTATAATAAACGCTTATTATTATGTCAAGCATAACAATATTATTTTTATTTTTAATCAAAATTTAATCTTTTTTTAATCTAAAACCTTTATACTAAAAATGTAACTCAATAAAGTTATATAAGTTTTTGCTCTCCGATAGGTTTCTCTCCCTATCGGT
>Garnier_p2__coassemble_1561_pt1 | contig 20114 bp, 17 predicted proteins | sample Garnier_p2__metabat2_low_PE_022 | metagenome-assembled genome bin Garnier_p2
CAGTTAAAAAATCAGGTATTGTAGTATTACAATTCCCTAATGGTGTAGAATTTGGTACAGGTAAAGCAAAATTAGTTGTTGGTATTGCAGGTAAAGGTGATGAACATCTTGCTATTTTAGCTAATATTGCTATTGCGCTTGATGAGTATACTGATGAGCAATTAGAAGAATTATTTGTGACTCAAGACAAAAAATTATTATACAACTTATTTACTAAATCTAATGATTAATTTTGTAAATAAATAGGAGGAATTTGAATGAAAGCCGTACATTTTGGTGCTGGTAATATTGGACGAGGATTTATTGGCGAATTATTATTTGAATCAGGTTTTTCTACTACATTTGTGGATGTAGTGAAAGAAACTGTAGATTATATTAATGAACATAATTCTTATGAAATGTATATTATTGACAATGATGAAAAAAAAGTAATTGAAAATGTAAAAGCGTATTCTCCCATAACTAATGAAAAAGATATTGTAGAAGCAATTTGCGAAGCTGATTTAATTACAACTTCCGTATGTGTTGATAATTTAGATAAAATAGCGCCTACATTAGCGAAAGGTTTAAATGAGCGTTTACAACGCAATTTGAGCAAAGTAAATGTCATGGCTTGTGAAAATGCTTTTTATGCTACAGATATGTTAAAAAAAGCTTTGATAGAAAATACGAAAGTTCCAATAACAGAAGAAAAACTTAATAAAATAGGAGCTTTTCCTAATGTAGCAGTAGATAGAATAGCATTAAGTACAATAATAAATGGTATACGTGTACCAAAAATTCAAGCAGCTTTTGAACTTGTTATTGAAAAAGATAAAATGGTAAATCCCAAGTCTCAGCCAATTAAAGGTGCAGAATATGTAGAAAATCTAGGTATGTATCTTGAACGTAAGCTCTATGTATTTAATTGTGGACATGCAGCAACTGCATATTTGGGTTACTATAACAAATGTGAAACAATTCATGATGCTTTAGAAATAGCAGAAATTAAAGCTGATGTAGTAGCTGCGATGAAAGAATCTGCTATGGCAATGACTAAGAAATATCCATTTAAATTCGAAGACCTTGAAGTATATATTGAAAAAATCTTAAAACGCATTTCTTTAAAAGCTTTGCATGATGAAGTAGTACGTGTGGGGCGTTCGCCAATTCGTAAATTAAATGAAAAAGATCGTTTAGTGGGTCCTGCGTTATTGGCAGAAAGTTATGGTTTAGAAAATTCGCATTTAGCGAAAGCTATTGCTATGGGATATGCTTTTTCTTATAGTGAAGATGAACAAGCACAAGAAATTCAAAAATATATAGCTGAAAAAGGTATTGAAAAAACGATAGAAAAATATTCTAATTTGCATAGTACGCAAAGATTATATCAATTAGTAATTGATAATTATAAAAAGATAACTAAATAATAGTTAATCCCTAGAATATATCATATAAATATAAAAAACGCAGTTATGAAAGTAACTGCGTTTTTTATATTTAGAAAATGTAGAATAAGCAATATTTAAAGGGAAAAAATGATAAGCGTCTAATTGTATAAGTATGATTATTAATTTTTGAGGTGAAAGATATGCAAAGTGTTTTAATTGAGAAAAATGAGCATTTGGGTGTAATTATTTTAAATCGTCCACAAAGTTTAAATGCAATGAATGCAGATTTGGTAGATGAATTTCACAAAGCCTTAAAAGTTTTGGTTGAGAATAATGATGTAAGAGTAATTATTTTAACTGGTGCAGGTAGAGCATTTTGTGCTGGTGGAGATTTAGGATATTTAGAAAGCTTAAATAATGATACAAAACGTAAAGTTTTTATTGAACAAGTGGGTAAGATGACTTTAAATTTACGTAACTGTCCAAAACCTGTAATTGCCATGATTAATGGTGTAACAGCAGGTGCAGGGGTAAATTTAATGTTGGCTTGTGATATTGTATGTAGTGTAGATGATGCAAAATTTATTCAAAGTTTTGTAAATGTAGGATTAGTGCCGGACTGTGGCGGTATGTATTTGTTAAAAGAAACAGTGGGTTTACAAAAAGCTAAAGAATTGATGTTTACAGCACAAGCAATTTCAGCTAAAGAGGCTAAAGAATTAAATATGGTAATGCATATTTATGATAAAGAAAATTTGAGACAAGAAACAGAAAAAATAGCTCAAAAAATAGCAAAAGGAGCACCACTTGCAATTACGTATATGAAAAAGATGTTAAATAAATCATATGCTAATTTAGAAGATTTTTTGGATGAAGAGGCTTTAGTCCAAACTTTTTGTCTAGGTACTAATGATTGCCAAGAAGGTATCAGTGCATTTAAAGAAAAACGTAATCCAAATTTTCAAGGCAAATAAAATTTTATAGTAAAAAAATAAAAAGTCCTACGAAATTGCCGAACGTAGGACTTTTGTTATATCGCTTATGATTAGGAAGGATTAAATCTATCATAATATATTTTTAGTGAAATAACAAGTAACTTAAGGGCTTTTTTTGCAAAATTCTGTTAAGATGTAAATAATAAAAATTTTATTTACGTATAGTAGTAAGACGATTTGTTGTTAAAAATTCTTTAATAGTTGAAAAATATTCATCAGGACAATCAGTTATAGCTTGAGCATGCGTAGAATTTTTGAACATATAAAGAGCTTTTGTAGAGTTACAACTCATGTATAAATCTTCTAATGTGCTTGGTGGTATTAAAGTATCTTTATCACCGTGTAAAAATAAAATTGGAGATTTACTATATTGAACAGCATTAATAGGGGATAATTTATCTAAAGTAGAGCCTGTGTGCCAATACATACAAATTTGAGAATAGAACCATAAAACATCTAATATTTTAGAATTTGTAGGTAATTGTATCATGCTGTGTAAATGGTTATAATAAAGATTTTTTAAATCGCCATAAGAACTATCTTCAATATAAAAATCGGCAGGTTGAAGAGATAATCCACTATGCAATAAAGAAAAAGCTCCACCAAGAGAAATACCATGGATACCGATGAGTTCTTGATGTTTAGTATTACGTAAATAATCGCACCACATATCGATATCACGGATTTCTGTTTGTCCCCAAGTAATGATACCGTCGCTTTCGCCGTGACCACGTAAATCGATGAGTAAGACATTGAATCCTAATTTTTTATACATATCAATATAATTAATACACATGGAACGATTTTGATATAAACCGTGTATTAAAATAATAGTTTTTTTTGTTTGTAAATTATTAGTAACGAAGGTAGCTGTTAATTCTTGAGAATTATCTCCGTATGGTGTGTATAAAGCTATTTGTTGAGCATTGGGATTTTCTTGTTGGTATTTATGGATTCTAGTTAAATCCTGGGAATGATTAACAATGCTTGTAAGATTGATATTTAATTGAGGATTACTAAGTTCCATATACATAATGTTGCCAAGAATAAGACCGAGTGTATTAAAAGTAAGAATAATACCAACGATTAGACCGCAAAAAAATATAAAAAACTTGTGTAAAAATTTTTTCATATAAAATCACCTTAAAATTTTTGGAATAATAAAGAGTATATATGATTTAGATAAGATAATAAAGTTAAAAATAAATTAAATTGAAAATAAATCCAGCTCAATATAATAATTATTATTTATTGATAATAAATCTTGCGTTATAAGGGGGAAGTATTGTATACTTATCTTAAATATACATAACAAAGGAGGTCTATTTATATGGATGTTATAACGTTATCTAGATTACAGTTTGCAATTACAACTATTTATCATTTTTTGTTTGTTCCGCTTTCATTGGGATTATCTATTTTTGTTGCGATTATGCAGACTATGTATTTAAAAACAGATAAAGTAGTTTATCAACAATTAGCAAAATTTTTTGGTAAGTTATTTATTATTTCTTTTGCAATGGGTGTAGTAACTGGTATAGTACAAGAATTTCATTTTGGTATGAACTGGTCAGAATACTCTCGTTTTATGGGAGATATTTTTGGTGCTCCACTTGCGTTAGAAGCTTTGACAGCATTTTTCTTAGAATCAGTTTTTTTAGGTGTATGGATTTTCGGTGAAGGTCGTTTATCTAAAAAATTACATTGTGTTTCTATTTGGTTAGTAGCTTTTGGTAGTAATTTATCTGCTTTTTGGATTTTGGTAGCGAATTCATTCATGCAACATCCAGTGGGCTATGTAGTTGCTAATGGTCGTGCTGAAATGACAGACTTTTTAGCATTAGTTACAAATCCTTATGTTATTGGTCAATATGCTCATACGGTATTATCCGGTGTGGTTACTGCTGGTATTATTATTGTATCGGTTAGTGCTTATCGTTTATTATTAGGTCAAAATATAGCTGAATTTAAAACAGCTATTAAATCAGGTATTATTTATAGTTTAATTGGTTTATTTTTAGTTATGGGTAGTGGCCATTTACAGGCTCAATTTGTGGGTAAAAATGTACCTATGAAACTTGCTGCAATGGAAGCTTTATGGGAAACAAAAAATCCAGCTCCATTTACTGTAGTGGCAAATATTGATGAAGAAAATAAAGTAAATTCTGATGCTATTGAAGTACCATACATGTTATCTATGCTTGTATATGATAGTCCTGAAGGCGAAATTAAAGGTATCAAAGAATTACAAGCTCAGTATGTAAATCAATATGGTTATGATGATTATATTCCAAATGTAGTTTTACTTTTCTGGAGTTTTAGAATTATGATTGCTTGTGGTATGGCAATGATTGGTGCAATGTTATTAGCAGGCTTTTTATTCTATACTAAACGCTTAGAACATAGTCGTTGGTTCTTAAATATTTTAGTGTTATTGTTGCCAATACCATTTATTGCTAATACTTTTGGCTGGATAATTACAGAAGCTGGTCGTCAGCCTTGGATGGTTGTTGGTTTACAAAAAGTATCAGATGCAGTATCTCAAAATATTACAAGTACAGAAGTATTAATTACTTTGGTTGGCTTTACACTTATTTATGCGTTATTAGCAGTAGCGGCTATTTTGGTAGCATTAAAATTTATAAAAAAAGATGTGCACAAAATAGATGATGAAGGAGGAAGAGCGTAATGGATTTACAAATTGTATGGTTTATTCTTGTAACTGTTTTATTTGTAGGCTTCTTCTTCTTAGAAGGTTTTGACTATGGTGTAGGTACAGTTTTACCGTTTTTTGCTAAAGATGATGTAGAACGTCGCTTACTTATCAATACTATCGGACCTGTTTGGGATGGTAATGAAGTTTGGATGATTACTGCTGGCGGGGCGATGTTTGCAGCTTTTCCTCATGTATACGCGACAATGTTTAGTATGCTATATATGGCATTATTTTTAATGTTATTTGGCTTAATTGTTCGTGGCGTGGCTTTTGAATTTAGAAGTAAATTTGCTTGCCCTTGTTGGCGAAATTTATGGGATTATATGATTTTTATCGGTAGCGCATTACCTGCTTTTTTGTGGGGTGTAGCTGTTACAAATATGATGAAAGGTTTTGCCATTAATGGTGAAATGATTTATAAAGGTACATTTTTCGATTTATTATCTTTATATACTATTATTGGTGGTATTACTTTTGTATTAGTATTTGCTTATCATGGGGTAGTATTTTTAACTCTTCGTTTGGCAGATACTAAGTTAATTGAAAGATTACGTATTGTGGCGGTATGTTTAGGTGGTACAGCAGCAATATCTTATGTACTTTGCGTTGTATGTACTATTTTATATACAGATATGTTTGCGTCTATTTTATCAGCGACAATGTTTGCTTTAGCAGCACTTGTATTTGTAGTATCTATCGCACTTGTATATAAGAAAAAACAATATGTAAAAGGTTTTATTGGTTCTTCACTTGCTATTGTATTTACAACAGTAGCAGTATTTTCTGGATTATTCCCTCGTATTTTGATATCTACTTTAAACCCACAATGGAGTTTGACAATTTATAACGCATCTTCCACTGAATATACTTTGACTATAATGACTATCGCTGCTGCTTGCTTTGTACCAGTAGTACTCGTTTATCAAGGTTGGACTTATTGGGTATTTAGAAAACGTGTAAGTAAACACGATTTAGAATATTGATTGTGAATTTTTTAGAAAATGATTGATAAAAATTTAATAAAAGATATTTTTCCATTTAGGCGAAAGCTGATATTGATGGTGATATTAAATATAATTCAAGCTATTATGATAGTATCAACAGCATATATCATAGCTTATATAGCAGATAGATTGCTTTTATCGGATTTAAATAATAGTACAGCAACTCCTTTATTGGTGTTGCTGTTTTTCTTTTTCTGTATAAAAGCAGGTTTGAATTATTTAAATAATATTCAAATGGAAAAAATATCATTAAAAGTACAAAGCAAATTAAGAAAAAAATTATTAAAAGTTTTAGTTCATCATGTATATTTACAAGAGAATAAGACTAAAGGCGAATGGTTAGCGATTATCACAAAAGGTGTAGATAAATTAAATATTTATTTGACCTCTTTTTTACCACAATTAGGCTTATTGATAACTGTTCCTTCGGTATTATTAATATTTACCTTTATTAATGATTGGATATCAGGACTTATTTTTTTAACAACAGCACCACTAATTCCTTTTTTTATGATTTTGATTGGTAAGATTGCTGATAAGGAAAATAAACGTCAATGGCAAGTTTTTCAAAAATTAACTATGTATTTGGTGGATTTACTTCCTGGATTATTAGTGGTAAAAGCATATAATCAAACTAAGACGCAATTATTAAAAATCAATCAAAATGGAGATGTATTTGCTAAAGCAACTTTAAAAGTTTTGAGAGTAGCTTTTATATCAGCATTTATGTTAGAATTTATAGCTACACTTAGTATTGCAATTATTGCAGTAAATATTGGTCTTAGATTGATTTATGGTTATGCAGATTTTTTACCAGCATTTTTTATATTATTGATTGCACCGCAATTTTATCAGCCATTTCGTCAATTTGGTTCAGCATTTCATGATGCAATGAATGGAATTACGGCTTCTAGTGAAATTTATGCGATGCTACAGAAATTAAACAAACAAGAAAATGTAAGTTTAGCTAAAAATATTTTAGATAAACAGGATAATTGGCAAATTGAATTTAAAAAGGTTAGTTATAAATATAAAGATAGCGAAAAACAAGCTATAGATGATTTATCTTTAAAAATACAAGCTGGCTCTAATGTAGTTATTACTGGTGCAAATGGTGCAGGAAAATCTACGTTATTTAAATTACTTTTGGGATTATATCCTTGTGCAACAGGAAAAATTTTAATAGATAATCAAGATTTACAAACATTAGATATGATTTGGTGGCAACAACAAATAGGCTGGGTAGCACAAGAACCATATATTTTTAGTGTTTCTATTCGAGAAAATATTACTATGGGTAGAGATTTTTCAGATGAAGAAATCAAAAATATTTGCCATTTAGTGAATTTAGATAAATTTATTGAGAGTTTACCACAACGTTATGAAACTTTGCTTGATGCAACGCAAAAGTTAAGTTCTGGTCAAAAACGTCGCTTAGGATTAGCTAGAGCATTGATTGGAAAGCCCAAAATTCTGTTATTAGATGAGCCTATGGAAAATTTGGATATCTATAATGAAGAATTAATACAAAATGTATTGTCTAATTTAAAACATCAAGTAACAGTATTAATAATTGGACATCGTTTGCAGACATTGCTCAGGGCGGATAATTTGATTTATTTAGAGGCAGGAAAAGTAGTAGATAATACTAAAATAAATTTATTATTGAAAAAATATACCAATAATCTAAAAGATAATGATAAAGAAAGGATTGAAGTGAATGCTACAGGAACTAAGAAATATATTTAGACCAGTAATGTGGTCTTTAATATTGACTATTATTATAGGGACTGTATCAACATTAAGCACGGTAAGTTTAATGGGTCTTTCGGCATGGTTAATAGCAAGTGCCGCACTTCAACCTCCGTTATATGTATTATCTTTAGCTATTGTTGGTGTGAGATTTTGCGGGATAATGCGAGCAGTTTTTCGTTATTTAGAAAGATATTTGACGCATAATTTAGGTTTTAAGTTATTTACTAAGTTTAGGGTGCTAGTAATTACTAAAGTGATAAATTCTTTACCATTTAAGAGGAAAACAGCTAATGGAGATGTTTTTGATTTAATTGCTAATGCAGTAGATAGTTTACGTGATAGTGCTTTGCGATTTTTTTTGCCTCCGATAATTGTAAGTTCTTGTGTAGTGATTATTGCTATTTGGTGTAGTTTGTATAGTTATAGTATGATGATACTTTTATTGAGTGCATGGTTTTTATTTATGTTAGTTATTCCCTATATAGCATGGCAAACTTATCAAAAGCTTATAAAGTATAAATTTGCTCTAAATGAAGAAATATTAGAGATGTTTGAAGGTAATACTGAATTATTAGTATATAATTATGCTACGTATCGTTTAAATTTTGCAGAACGAGCGATTAATGAATATCAAATGTATCAACAGCAATTAGCTAAGATAAAGTTAAAGATAAATTTTATTAGTGAAATTTTATTAGGTGCATATATTACAATTTGTGTTGCCATTGCTATTTATTTGGTAAATATGCAGGGGCTAAATGCAATTATAGTAATTACGATGGTTTTAACTATTCAAGCTGTTATAGAAGCTTTAGTAGTAATTCCTGCATTATTAGAACATGTACATGAAGCAGTATTGAAATGGCAAGAGATAGTACCATATTTAAAAGAGGATAAAAAATCAATAAGTATAAATAAAATTTTGTGTAATAATACTAAAGAAGAATATGAATTGATTTTGGATAAAGTATCATATGGTTATGATAATGTCTTAATTAAAAATTTGGATTTATCTATAATTAAAGGGCAAAAGACTTTAATTGTTGGTGCTAGTGGTTGTGGAAAATCTACGTTGTTTTATGTACTTACTAGATTACTATATCCATTAGCTGGGAAAATTATTTTAAATAATAAAGATTATGATACCTTAGATGAAGAAACTATTCGTAAAAATTATGCAGTAGCAATGCAAGAACATCATATTTTTAATTTGACAATACGTGAAAATTTTCAGATGTTATATGAAAATATTACTGATGAAGAAATTTATAAGGCCTTAGATAAAGTTTATTTACTAGATTTTGTGCAAAAAGTGGGACTTGATTATAAATTAGTAAATAATGGGAGTAATTTATCCGGTGGACAAAAACACAGATTACAATTAGCGATTTGTTTAGCAAAACAAAAAGATATAATATTATTAGATGAACCAACAGCAGGACTTGATATAGAAACAGCAAATAATATATGTAAAGAAATTATAGAAAATTATATAGAAAAAACAATTATAGTTTCTTCGCATGATATAAGTTTATTGAATTATTTTGATAATATTGTTGTTTTAGAAGCAGGAAAAGTAGTAGAACAAGGTGAAATAAAAACTTTATTAGAAAATAAACAAAGCTATTTAACTAAAATGGTGAAGTATAGGAATCTTGTTTAAAGCAAATTGTTAAAAATAAAAGGATAATTTATAATGAATGATATTTAGGAGAATTGGGGTGATACTATGTTAGGGATAGAGAGACGTAGAGAAATAATGAAACTTTTAAATGAGCATCAAAAAGTTTATGTACAAGATTTAAGTAAATTATATGACGTAACAGATGAAACAATACGTAGAGATTTGGAAAAGTTAGAACAACAAAATTTAGTAAAACGTTGTTATGGTGGAGCTGTAATCAATGAACATACAAGTCAAGATCTTTCATTTTTGAAACGTATAGATATTAATCGTAATGCTAAGTATGATATAGCTAAAAGAGCTGAGTTTTTAATCAATGATGGCGATACATTAATGGTAGATTCAAGTACTACTTGTTTGGCATTATTACAGTATTTAAAAACTAAAAAAGATTTAACGATTATTACAAATTCTATACGAATTCTCAATGAATTTGTAAATAGTGATTTTAAAATAATATCAACAGGTGGAGATTTAAGAGCTCATTCATATGCATTAACAGGACAAGATACTTGTGAGACTTTAAAAAAATATTATGTAGATATGGCTATTATCAGTTGTAAAGCATTAGATTTAGATAAAGGGATAATGGAATCAAATAGGCTTGAAAGTGCGATAAAAAGACAAATGATAAAGCAAGCTAAAAGTTGCATATTATTAGCAGATGCTACAAAGTTTAATAAAACAGCTTTTACTAAAATATGTGATTTTGATAAAATTTCTAAAATTGTTACAGATAAAGAACCAAATAATAGATGGTTAGAATTTACTAGAAATAATGAAATAGAATTAATTTATTAACTAAAAAGGCTGTAATAATTATAATTATTACAGCCTTTTTAGTTAATTTATTTATTTATTTTAAGAAAGCTTCATTAAGATTGATGTTGAAATCATGTGCTAAATCACGGAAATTTTGAGTTGTGATAGTTTGTTGTTTACCGCCCATAGAACGAACTTTTACACAAATTTCAGCAGCTTTTTCGGCTGTATCCATAAGACCGAAAGCTTCATCAAAATCTTTACCAGAACAAAACATACCATGATGAGCCCATACAACAAGATTATATTTTTTCATAAGCTCACTAGTAGCTTTGGCGATTTCGCTACCACCAGGTACCATCCAAGGAACAACGCCGATACCTTCAGGGAAAATAACAGGGTCTTCTGTAGCCATTTCCCAAAGTTCACGAGTAAAATCTTTATCATTTAATGGTAAAACGAAAGTTAGAGCAATAATATTTGTAGGGTGAGCATGATAAATAACACGATTTTTACCATTAGTAAGTTCTTTTTTGATACTATGATTCATAAGATGAGTAGGAAATTCACTTGTTGGGCGACCACCTTTTTCAAGACCCCAAACAATAGCATAATTTTCACCTTTTTCATCTATTTTAGCAATACAAATATTGTCTTCTGGTTTTAAAATAACATTACGCATATAACGACCAGTACCAGAAACTAAAAAATATTCATTAGCTAAGTTTTCTACTTTAACACCGATAGGTAACCAAGTTGTTGGTGCTTTTAAATTTTCTTTAATTTCGGCAATTTCTTCAGATTTTATGCGATAGCTTAAATTTCCGCCATTGCGTTCGTGCCAACCTTTACGAAAAGCATCGTCAGTAAGACGGATAAAGCTTTGTACAAATTCAGAGTTAGTGATTAACATTATAAAAAATCCCTTTCAAAATGATAAATATGTAAAATAAATTTATTCCCTATAAATACAATACAGCAAAACAAAAGATAAATCAACATAAATAAAGAATTTGAATCGATAATTCAAAAAGAATAAAGATTAGATATAAATTTTCAGTAAAATTTAAAAATAAAATACTTTGAAAAAGTATTGATTTATAATATTTGTTGAGTTATAATTGTTATAAGAAAACGTTTACTGTAAAAAGATTAGTTAATTTATTTGTATTTTATTAAAATTTCTTAGGAGGATTTTAAAATGGCAGTTTTAGTATGTGGTGGAGCAGGTTATATTGGCTCTCATATGGTGTATGAACTTATCAATAATGGTGAAGATGTAGTAGTAATAGATAACCTTGAAACAGGTCATCTTGCTTCCGTTCATGAAAAAGCAAAATTTTATAAAGGTGATATCCGTAATATGGCTGACCTTGATAAAGTTTTTACAGAAAATGACATTGAAGCAATTATTCATTTTGCTGCAAACTCTCTTGTTGGTGAAAGTATGCAAGTTCCATTAAAATACTTCAACAATAATACTTGTGGCATGGAAGTCTTACTTGAAGCTATGGTAAAATATGATGTTAAAAAAATCGTATTCTCTTCCACAGCAGCAACATATGGCGAACCAAAACGTGTGCCTATTTTAGAAACTGATGAAACAAATCCTACTAATCCATACGGTGAATCTAAACGTATGATGGAAAAAATGATGAAATGGGTAGATATGGCAAACGGTATTAAATATGTATCTTTACGTTATTTCAACGTAGCAGGTGCAGTTGAAGATGGTCATATTGGTGAAGCTCATACAACAGAAACTCATTTAATTCCAATTATTTTACAAGTTCCACTTGGAAAACGTGACCACATTACAGTATTTGGTACAGATTATCCTACTGCTGATGGTACTTGTATCCGTGATTATGTTCATGTAATGGACTTAGCTGATGCACATATGAAAGCATTAAACTATTTACGTGCAGGTAACGAAAGTAATATCTTTAACTTAGGTACAGGCGAAGGTTTCTCCGTAAAAGAAATGATTGACGCAGCTAAAAAAGCTACAGGTTTAGATATTAAAGTTGAATATGGTCAACGTCGTGCAGGTGATCCAGCTCGCTTGATTGCTTCTAGTGAAAAAGCACATAAAATTCTTAAATGGGAACCTAAATATACAAGCATGGAAGATATTATTAAAACAGCTTGGAAATGGCATCAATCCCATCCAAACGGATATGAAGACTAATATTGTTTGTGTGTAAAAAGGGGAATCATCGATAATGGATATGAATTTACAAATAAATCGTTTATTAAACTTTGCTCTTCAGCAAGGTTTAATAAAAGAAGAAGATAGATATTATAGTGCAAATTTACTTTTAGATTTACTTGGTGTAGAAGAATATGAAGTAGTAGAAGTAAATGAAAATTTAGCAACTGCACATGAAATTTTAGAAATTATGCTTGATTATGCAGTGGAAAAAGGTCTTTGTGAAGATACAGTATCTCAGCGTGATTTATTTGATACACGTATTATGAACTGTGTTATGCCTCGTCCTTCTGAAGTAGTAGGCAATTTCAGAAGTCTTTATGAAAAATCTAAAGTTCAAGCAACTGATTATTTCTATAAAACAAGTATTGCTTCCAATTATATTCGTAAAGATCGTATTGATAAAAATATTATTTGGAAAGCAGCTACAGAATATGGTGATTTAGATATTACAATTAATTTATCTAAACCAGAAAAAGACCCTAGAGATATTGCAAAAGCAAAACTTGTAAAATCTTCATCTTATCCAAAATGCTTACTTTGTCGTGAAAATGAAGGTTATGCAGGTCATGCAAATCATCCAGCGCGTCAAACTCATAGATTAATTCCTATGGATTTTGAAGGTCATAAATGGTTTATGCAGTATTCACCATATACTTATTATAATGAACACTGCATTTTATTGAACTCTTTACATGTACCTATGAAAGTTTGTCGTGCTACTTTTGAAAACTTATTAAACTTTGTAGATTATTTACCACATTATTTCTTAGGTTCTAATGCAGATTTACCAATTGTTGGTGGTTCTATTTTATCTCATGACCATTATCAAGGTGGACATTATACATTTGCCATGGAAAAAGCTCCAATCGAAGAAACTTTCAATATCGAAGGTTTTGATAATGTTACTGTTGGTCGTGTAAAATGGCCAATGTCTGTAATTCGTGCAGCAGCTACAAATAAACAAGATTTAATTGAATTTGCAGTACATGTATTAGATGCATGGCGCGGATATTCTGATGCTACTGTAGATATTTTAGCAGAAAGTGATGGACAACCACATAATACAATTACTCCAATAGCTCGTGTTCGTGATGGTAAATATGAATTAGATTTAGTTTTACGTAATAATCGTACAACTGAACAATATCCATTAGGTATTTTCCACCCACATGATGAAGTACATCATATCAAAAAAGAAAATATCGGTTTAATTGAAGTTATGGGTCTTGCTGTATTACCTGCACGTTTAAAAGTTGAATTAGCTAAAGTTAAAGATGCATTTATTGCAGGTAAAGCAGATATTAGTGATGATGAACAAATTGCAAAACATGCAGATTGGTATAAACAAATGCGTGAAGAATATAAAGATATTAAAGCTGACGATGTAGAAGCAATGTTGAAAGCTGAAGTTGGTAAAATCTTTATGCAAGTATTACTTCATGCAGGTGTATTTAAACGTAATATTCAAGGCATTCAAGCGTTTAATAGATTTGTACAAACTTTATAATAAAATATTTGTTAATAAACGTAGTTTAGTTTAATTGTAGTTGTATTTTATTTAATATGAGAGCAACTTATAAACAACAAAGCCATCTATAGAAATATAGATGGCTTAAAATTAGTAAAGAAAATATTGAAAATATTGAAATAAAATAATATATTATATTATTGTAAGATAATAATATAAAGATATAAGGATTGGAAATAGTATGAAATCAACTACGATAATTGATGTAGCAAAAAAAGCACAAGTTTCAGTAGCAACTGTTTCTAGAGTAGTTAATGGTAATTATCCTGTAAAAGAAACTACTAAAAAAAGAGTATTAGAAGCTATTGAAGAATTAAAATATGTCCCCAATATTCAAGCGAGAGAATTAAATACTCAACATTCATCAATTATAGGTATAATTGTGCCTAGCTTATTTAATACTTTCTTTGCTGAGGTAGTAAGTGGTATTGAAAGCTTTGCTACTAGTAATGGATATTCTTTATTATTGACTTATACCAAAGATGATCCTGTTTATGAAAAAAAATGTATGAATGAGTTATTGATGCGTAATGTATCAGGTATTATAAATATAAGTCCAAACACAGAAAGTGTAGATTGTGATTTTTTTGATCAAATAGCGATGAGAATTCCGATGGTATTTATTAACTCTTATATAAAAAGGCCAGCGATTTCTTATGTATATAATGATGAACGTATTGGTACAAAAATAGCATTAGAGCATTTAGTATCTTTAGGACATAGAAATATTTGTTTTGTTCGTGGAGAACGAAGTGATTCTTATGAAATAAAACAAGATGTATATATTGATTTTATGCAAAAAATAGGCTGTTTTAATCCAGATAATATATTAACAGTTAGTGCAGGTAACAGCATAGATACAGTAGAATTAACAGCTACCAAAGTAATGGATATGTTAAAAACAAGAGATGATATTACAGCTATTTTTAGTTGTAATGATTTAATGGGTGTAGGGGCTGTAAATGCTTGCAGACGATTAAAACGAAAAGTACCAAATGATATTTCAGTAATGGGCTTTGATAATGTATCAATAAGTCATTTTATGGAACCTAAATTAACAACTGTAGACCAAAATATGATGACATTAGGTTGGACTGCAGCTAGTTTATTAATGGAAAAAATAGCAAATGATAATAAAACAAGTAGACAAGTTGTATTACAAAATACTTTAGTTTTACGTGATACAACAGCTCCTTGTAAAACAAATAAATAAAAGAGGTAATAAAAATGGCAGTAGTAAAAAGCGAATTTGGTGTAGCATCTACAGGAGAAAAAGTATATTGCTTTAAACTTGAAAATTCTAAAGGCGAATATGTTAATATCATTAACTACGGTTGTATTATTCAGTCTATTGTAGTTGAAGGTAAAGATAGTAAATTACATGATGTAGTATTAGGTTATGATACAGTAAAAGGCTATGAAGAAGGCACTTTCTTCTATGGTGCATTTATTGGTCGTTGTGGTAATCGTATTGCTAATAGTCAATTTACATTAAATGGTAAAACTTATAAATTAGAAGCAAACAATGGTGTAAATCATTTACATGGTGGTTCTCATGGCTTTAATACAAAAGTTTATAATGATTTTACTGTTGGTGAAAACAGTGTAACTTTAAGACGTGTTTCTCCAGATGGTGAAGCTAACTATCCTGGTAATTTAAACGTTGAAGTAACTTATACTTTTGATGACGATTCTGCTTTAAGAATTGATTATAAAGCAAAAACAGATGCAGATACTGTAGTAAACTTAACTAACCATAGCTATTTCAACTTAGCTGGTGAAGGTAGTGGCAGTGTATATGATCAAACTTTAAAATTAGATTGCCCTGCTATGGTTCCAACAGATGCTGGTTTAATTCCAACAGGTGAAATTCGTACAATTACAAAAGGTGATGTATTTGATTTCAGCGAAGCAAAACCAATTGGCCAAGATATTGATAAAGATGATGAACGTTTAGTAATCGCTGGTGGTTATGACCATACAGTACTTTTACCAGAACATGATGGTTTATATACTTTTGCTCAAGCAAAATCTGAAAAAACTGGTATTACAATGGACGTTGCTACAACTATGCCAGGTGCACAATTCTATTCTGCTAACTTCTTAGAAGGAAAACCAGGTAAACAAGGTCATATTTATAATAGACGTGAAGCTTTTTGTATTGAAACACAATATGTACCAAATGCAGTAAATTGCGATAAATTTGCGTCTCCAGTATTAAAAGCAGGTCAAGAAACCCATACAACAACAGTTTATAAATTTAGCAAATAATATTTAATGATGAAAATGCACATTTATTTCAATAAATGTGCATTTTCTGCATATTGTTATAAAATTTTAAGTAGATTTTACATAAATAAACTCAATAAACTATACAATTTTACATTGCTATTATATAATAATATTGAGATTAACAGATAAATCATAAAATAAAAATATGATTCCTAAATGCAACATCATTTCACAAAAAATATCATGAGGTGATAATCGATGGCTATTAAAAGAGTAGAAGTTGACCGTAGAGATTGTCAAAATTATCGTAATTATTTGAAGAGAGGAGGATTCATCTCCGCAAGTTACTTGTCGGTTAGTGGTCTAGATGCTATTAGATTAAAGAAATTAGCAATACAAGGTAGATTAGATGCTGTTAGATGTGCAATAGGAAAATCTGTTAGGTGGTATTATTGTGAAAAACAGGCGGAACTAGCTCATTTACGCGGAGAAGCTTAAATAAAATGTCTAGGCATTATATGAAATAAACTATTTTTATAAAGTTTTATAAAAATAGTTTATTTTTTTGCAAAAAAGTATTGACAAATAAGAAGTGTTCTGATATTATATATTTCTGTCAGCACAACAATATGATATTGTTTGAGAGCACATGGAGAGTTGTCCGAGTGGTTGAAGGAGCACGCCTGGAAAGCGTGTATACGGGTCCCCGTATCGAGGGTTCAAATCCCTCACTCTCCGCCATAAAAGTTAGTTACAGGATTTTGCTTAGCAAAATCCTGTTTTTTGTATATAAGGAGTTTTTTATGAAAAAAATAATAAAATCAGGAATAATACTAGTTTTATATTGTTTTATGTGTATGCAAATAAATATAGTAACAGCTCAAAGTATAAGTAATGAAATATCTAATGAAAAATTTAAATATTTAGCAGCATGGACATCATTGGCTGTATATAATGATAAAATTAGTGTGTTAGCAAGAGATGTATTAGAAGAAAATGGTTGGCAAATAAATGTTCAGAATGAAAAAATTGTAAATTCAGATGTAAAATATTTATTGGCGAATAAACATTTTGATAATAATAATGTATTATTTTTATCAATAAGTGGTACTAGTAGTTGGGAAGATGTGAAAACAGACTTATCTGTTGAAGCTGTGAATTTTGGCGGTAAAAATATTAATGAATTTATAACTACAATGAAAAATGAACAGCTCTTGAAAGATAATCCATTGGTACATAAAGGATTTTTAAAATATGTGCAAGATGGGTTTTTTACACCAAATACTAATAATGAAATTTTGGGTATAAAAATAAAGGAACATTTAAAAAATAATCCTCAAGATAAAATATATATAACAGGTCATAGTCTAGGTGGTGCTGTTGCAGAATTATTGACTGCTAGATTATTAGATATGGGAGTAAATAAAGACCAAATAGTAACAATTACTTTTGGTGCTCCGGCAGTAGGTAATAAGGCTTTTGTAGAACAATATGAACCGAAAATGAACTTAACACGCATTACTATGAAAGGTGATGTAGTAAAAAATTTGGCACAAATAGCCAATGAACGTTTTGTGCAGTTTAAAAATAATGAAGAATGGTCAATTACACAAAATGATAATGATAAATTTGCACATAATATGTTGCTTTATTTTGATAGAGCAATGAGAAATTATTATGATATATATGGAAATGAACTAAAAAATCAAATGCAAAATAAAACACAATGTGAATATTATGTAGTAGCACCAAAATATAATTTTCCGAAAGAAATACAATCTGAGATAAATTATATAAACTTGGCATTAACAGATAAAATGCTAAAAAAGAAACAAGTTTGTTTTATGGAAGATTCTTTAAATGTTGATGCATTTTCACGTGCAAAAGCCTTGGGGGCAAAATATGTAATTTTTTATGAATATAGTGCGGATAAATTAAAAGATACAACTTCGAATAAACGTTATTATATTAATGCTGCTAAATATGTATATGATATTAATGGCAATTTAATTCAGGGAGAAAGTATTAATACAGATACAAATCAAATGACAATTTTACAAGCAGTATTATATGCAAATTCTCAATTTTAAAATATCATAAGAAAATAAAAAAATGTAGTGAATAATATTATCACTACATTTTTGTTTATTAATATAAAGTATCTAAATTGATATCGTTAATTTTATTAATAGTAATATCAGCTTGGGATAAATTTTGCTTGCCAGAATTAGGATTAATAAAACCAATACAATACATATTGGCATTTTTAGCAGCAATACAACCATTGGTAGAATCTTCAAGCACAACGCATTGAGTAGGGTCTATTTGTAGTGTTTGTGCTGTTTTTAGATAAATAGTAGGGTCGGGTTTACTACGAGGTAAGTCTTCGCCTGAAATAATACATTGAAAATATTGTTCAATATTAAAAGCTTTAGTAACAAATTGAATAACATCTAATGGGGAGGAAGAGGCGATGGCTAATGGAATATTTTTAGCTTTTAAGTTTTGAATTAAAGATAATATACCATCAATTGGTCGTAAATGATGTTCAATAATATAGTTTTTAAATTGAGTCATGTGGTCAATGAGCATTTCTTCAGAAGTATATGGTAAATTATAAAGTTTGATGAAGTGGGAAAAAACGGCTGTTGAGGACATACCAATGAATTTGTCGAATTCTTCATCACTAATAGTGATATTATGTTCAATAAGTGTAGTACGGATGATTTTAGTGTGAATTGGTTCACTATCGATAATAACCCCGTCCATATCAAAAATAAAAGCTTGCATATTAATCTCCTCATAAATAAATTATTTTAATTAAGTATAGCATACTAAATATATTTTGAATAATTTTTGTAAAATGTCGAGAAAAATTAAGAAAATAGTTTGGTTTTTTATAGGGTTAGGATATAATAGAGATAATATTATAATGATAATAGAGGTTGATAATGTGAAAAAGTTTATTATATGTTTATTGGGTATATTTTGCTGTATGCAAACAGTAGTATTTGCTAGTTTACATACAACTAAAGTGGCTAACGTAGAAAGTATTCGTTCAGTATATGGTCATAAAGACCTGCAAGAAGTAGAACAATACAACCAAGAAAAATTAAATCAAGAACAAAATAAAAATAAAGATGAACACAAAGTATTAGAAGAGCCAAAGGTTTTATTTGGCGTATTTTTAAGTAAAGATAGATTTTTTGATAATGAAGAAATCAAAGAAAAAATACAATTAGCAGTAATGTCACATAATACCGATAAAAATTATGTATTTGATGATGATTATCCACCATATTTAATTTTAATTGATAAAAATAAACAAAAAGAAAGATTGGATTTATCTGAGGTTAAATATGATAATGTGTATTGGATAAGTTTTAAATTAAATAAAACAGAAATAGAAAAAATATTACAAGCAGAAAAAATTGAAATAGTTATCCCAGAAACTAAAGAAAATCTATATTATATAGATAAAGAAAGAATCATGAAAAAAGAATATAAAAATAGTATGGCGTTAACAGAACAAGCTTATGAAATACCTGCTAAAACATTGAAAGAATGGCATGAAGTATTAACAAAACAATAAAAAATATATAACAATATAAACGATAGAAAAGAGAACTAAAAAATTAGTTCTCTTTTTTTTGAAAAAAGTATTGACAAAGGTAAAAAAGATAGATATAATAATTAAGCACTCGACGAGAGGGCAACACACAAATGAATATTTGAAAAGAATTAAAAAAATAAATAAAAAAGTTCTTGACAAAATATTCTAAGTGAGTTAAGATATATAAGCTGACTTTTGAGGCCAGCACAAATGTTCTTTGAAAACTAAACAATGCACAGA
>Garnier_p2__coassemble_1711_pt1 | contig 17612 bp, 11 predicted proteins | sample Garnier_p2__metabat2_low_PE_022 | metagenome-assembled genome bin Garnier_p2
AAAATGAAAATATAAGGTTAAAATATTTTCACTAAAGAGATTATTATTTAATAATTATTATTAATATGTTATAATGTTAGCGTAACTATGAAATTAATAGATAATAAAAATAATTAATATAGATAAATTGAAAGATTAGGGGGCAAAAATTTTGTCTAATGTGATAACTGTAAAAGGGGCTAGAGCCCATAATTTAAAAAATATAGATGTAACAATTCCTCGTGATAAATTAGTTGTAGTAACAGGGTTAAGTGGTAGTGGTAAATCTTCACTGGCTTTTGATACTATCTATGCAGAAGGTCAACGTCGTTATGTAGAGTCTTTGTCGGCGTATGCTCGTCAATTTTTGGGACAAATGGATAAACCAGATGTTGATTATATTGAAGGATTATCACCGGCTATTTCTATTGACCAAAAAACAACTAGTCATAATCCACGTTCAACTGTAGGTACAGTAACTGAAATTTATGATTATCTTCGCTTATTATTTGCTAGAGCAGGTAGAGCTCATTGTCCAAAATGTGGTAAGCCTATTACTCAACAAACCGTAGACCAAATGGTGGATAATATTATGAGCCTTCCAGAACGTAGTAAATTATTGATTATGGCTCAAATTGTTCGTGGAAAAAAAGGCGAACATAAAAAGATTTTGGAACAAATTCGCAAAGAAGGCTATGTTCGTGTACGTATTGACGGCGAAGTTGTAGATATTAATGAAGATATTGCTTTAGAAAAAAATAAAAAACATACAATTGAAGTAGTTATCGACCGTTTGATTGTTCGTGAAGGTATCAATCAGCGTTTGGCGGATTCTTTAGAAACAGCATTGGCGATTGGTGAAGGTATTGTTTATGTACAGGTAATTGACGGCGAATTATTGATGTTTAGTCAAAATTTTGCCTGTATTGATTGTAGTATTAGCCTTCCGGAGATTGCACCGCGTATGTTTTCTTTTAACAGTCCATTTGGTGCTTGTCCTGAATGTAGTGGTTTGGGTAATCATCAACAATTTGATATTGATTTAGTTATGCCAGATAAGACGCTCAGCCCTAGTCAAGGATTATTTGCTGCTCTTTCCAAAAATCCAGCATCTTATGCTATGGTACAAATTGAAGCAGTCCTAAAAAAATATGGCTATAGCTTAGATACACCTTGGAATGAAATCGAAAAAAAAGTTCAAGATTATTTACTTTATGGTTCAGGTGAAGAAAAATTCAATTATTCTTATGTAAATATGTACGATGAATACCGTGAATATTTTTCGCCATTTGAAGGTGTCATGCCAATGCTTGAACGTCGTTATAAGGAAACTAATTCTGAAGTAATGCGAGAATCTTATGAGGCTTATATGAGCACTACTCCTTGTCCAAAATGTAAAGGTGCTAGATTAAAGCCAGAGGCTTTGGCTATTACTATTGGTGATAAAAATATTCAACAAGTAACAGATATGACGATTGCTGAGGCTAATGAATTTTTCTCGGATATAAAATTTACTCAGCGTGAAGAAATTATTGCCAAGCAAATAATGAAAGAACTTCATGCTAGACTTGGATTTTTGTTAGATGTAGGTCTGGATTATCTTACACTTTCTCGTTCTGCTGGTACACTTTCCGGTGGTGAGGCTCAACGTATTCGCTTAGCTACACAGATTGGCTCGGGATTAGTGGGAGTATTATATATTTTAGATGAACCAAGTATTGGACTTCATCAGCGAGATAATAATCGTCTGCTTGCTACTTTGAAACATTTACGTGATTTGGGTAATACTTTAATTGTAGTAGAGCATGATGAAGATACAATGTATACGGCTGACCATATTATCGATATTGGGCCAAAAGCAGGTGCTGGCGGTGGTGAAATTGTAGCTCAAGGTACAGTCGAAGATATAAAACAAAATCCTAATTCTATTACGGGACAATATTTAAGTCGTAGAAAATATATTCCTGTTCCTGCTACTCGTCGCATAGGAAATGGTAATTTTATCGAAGTCATCGGGGCAAAAGAAAATAATCTAAAAAATATAAATGTCAAATTTCCTTTAGGAGTATTCACTGTAGTAACAGGAGTGTCTGGCTCGGGAAAATCTACTTTGGTAAATGAAATATTATTCAAAGGATTGGCAAGTAAACTTTATTCTACTAAAGGAAAGCCAGGTAAACATAAAGAAATCAAAGGTATTGAAAATATAGATAAAATCATAAATATCGACCAATCGCCAATTGGTAGAACACCACGTTCTAATCCTGCCACATATACAGGTGTATTCGATAGTATTCGTGAACTATTTAGCCAAACTAATGAAGCCAAAATTCGTGGTTATAAACCGGGACGATTTAGTTTTAATGTCAAAGGTGGTCGCTGTGAGGCTTGTCATGGTGACGGTATCATAAAAATAGAAATGCACTTTTTACCTGATGTATATGTACCTTGTGAAGTTTGTAAAGGTGCTAGATATAATCGTGAAACATTAGAAGTGAAATATAAAGGTAAAACAATTGCTGATGTATTGAATATGACAGTTGATGAAGCTTGTGAGTTTTTCGCTAATATTCCTAAGATTTATCGTTACATGAAAGTATTACAAGATGTAGGTCTTGGATATATACAACTTGGTCAATCAGCGACAACACTTTCAGGTGGTGAGGCGCAACGTGTAAAATTAGCCTCTGAATTAGCTCGCAGAAGTACAGGAAAAACTATTTATATCCTAGATGAACCAACAACTGGTCTGCATACTGCGGATATTCATCAATTATTGAATGTATTACAACGTTTAGTAGATGGTGGTGATACTGTAGTAGTCATTGAACATAATCTCGATGTTATTAAAACGGCAGATTATCTTATAGATTTAGGTCCAGAAGGTGGAAATCGTGGTGGTACAATTGTAGCCAAAGGTACACCAGAAGCCATAGTCAAAGTGAAGGCATCATATACAGGACAATTTTTAAAACCATTATTAGAAGAAGGAATACGTTTAAATAAACGAGATAATTAAAATCTTATTGTAGTCTTTATAGATAAAAAATAAAAAGTGCGTTGTGAATTGTATCTTAAAAGCTGAATATAATAGCAGTTTTTGACAATATAATTCATTTACGCACTTTAACTTAATGGGACAAGATGATTGTTGTTTTTGTGTGCCTAATACGAATGTAATCGTTACTCGTCATTTAGAAATGCACTTTTTAGAATTACCAAAAGTAAAAATTAGCGATATTAAAAAGCTAAAAAAATCTGAACAATGGGGAGCATATTTTTCGGGAAAATATAGTGAAAAAGATTTGGAGGAATTAGCTAAAAATAACCTTGTAATAAAACAAGCGTTATATTATGAAATGTATTAAAAAATGAGAAGATTCAATAATAACAATAAAGTTTATTTATATATTGATTTTTTCACGATAAAAAGCTATTATATTAAGTGAAATACAACTTGTAAATTTACATTATAATTTGCTTGATAACTTAGGTGATATTGGCTTTATTTGAGAAGTTTCATGACGGAAAATGATGTTTAAAATAAAAATATTTACAAGATGTTCGGTGTCATTTTATGAATTTAGAATGATTCATAGAGCTTGAAATCTTTGATTTAAGGAAAAGTAGTACTGTTAAAGGTTTTGGCAATTAGAGGAAATCTTGAAAGTTATTTTTTTGAAAAATATCACAAAAAGTTGTATTATAAATGTATATTGTAATAGAAATAATCTATAATTGGTTATATATATCATAGAAGGGAGCTTATTTTAAAATATGAGCAAACACATGAAAACTATGGATGGGAATACTGCTGCTGCGTATATATCTTATGCGTTTACTGATGTAGCTGCTATTTACCCAATTACTCCTTCATCTCCAATGGCAGAAGTTGTAGATGAAATGGCTGCAAAAGGAAAGAAAAACCTTTTTGGTCAAAAAGTACGTGTTGTAGAAATGCAATCTGAAGCTGGTGCTGCTGGTACAGTACATGGTTCTTTACAAGCTGGTGCGTTAACAACTACTTATACTGCATCTCAAGGTTTATTGTTAATGATTCCAAATATGTATAAAATTGCTGGGGAATTACTTCCAGGTGTATTCCATGTAAGTGCTCGTGCTCTTGCAACATCTTCCCTTAATATTTTTGGTGACCAACGTGACGTTATGGCTGTTCGTCAAACTGGTTGTGCTATGCTTGCTGAAGCTAGTGTTCAGGAAGTTATGGATTTAAGTGCTATTGCTCATCTTGTAGCAATTAAAAGCCGTGTACCATTTGTAAACTTCTTTGATGGTTTCAGAACATCTCATGAAATCCAAAAAATTGAAGTTTTAGATTATGATGATTTAGGAAAAATGCTTGACTGGGAAGCTGTAAATAAATTCCGTCATAGTGCATTAAATCCAGACCATCCTGTAATTCGTGGTACTAGCCAAAACCCAGATATTTATTTCCAAGGTCAAGAATCTGCAAACCCTTATTATGAAGCAGTTCCACAAATGGTAGAAGATGCTATGGCTGAAATTAATAAATTAACTGGCCGTAACTATCAATTATTCAACTACTATGGTGATCCAAATGCTGAACGTGTAATCGTAGCTATGGGTTCTTTATGCGATACAGCTAGAGAAGTAGTTGACTACTTAAATGCTAAAGGCGAAAAAGTAGGTATTGTATCTATTCATTTATATAGACCATTCTCTGTAAAACACTTCTTAAATGCACTTCCAAATACAGTGAAAAAAATTGCTGTTATGGACCGTACAAAAGAAGCAGGTTCTATCGGCGAACCATTATATCTTGAAATTCAATCTGCTCTTTATAATAGCGATTTACGTCCAACTATCGTTGGTGGTCGTTATGGTCTTGGTGGTAAAGACGTTACTCCTGACCAAGTATTTGCAGTTTATAATGAACTTAAACAAGATACTCCTAAAAATGGTTTCACTATCGGTATTAAAGATGATGTATCTTTCACATCTTTACCTGAATATCATGAAGATATCGACCTTACACCAGAAGGCACAACAGCTTGCAAATTCTGGGGATTAGGTTCTGATGGTACTGTTGGTGCAAACAAAAGTGCTGTAAAAATCATCGGTGATAAAACAGATATGTATGCACAGGCATATTTTGCATATGACTCCAAAAAATCTGGTGGGGTAACAATGTCTCACTTGCGTTTTGGTAAAAAACCAATTATGTCTCCATATCTCATCAATAAAGCAAACTTCATTTCTTGTTCTCAACAGTCTTATGTAGATAAATATGATTTACTTGCTGGTTTAAAACCAAATGGTACATTCTTATTAAATACACTTTGGACAGATGAAGAATTAACTGAAAAACTTCCTGCATATATGAAACGTTATATTGCAGAAAATAATATTAATTTCTATACTGTAAATGCTGTTAAAATTGCCCAAGAACTTGGTCTTGGCGGTCGTTTTAACATGGTTATGCAGTCTGCATTCTTTAAACTTGCCAATATCATTCCTATTGATGAAGCTGTTAAATATCTTAAAGATGCAGTTGTTACTTCTTATGGTAAAAAAGGTCAACATATCGTTGATATGAATAATGGTGCTATTGATAAAGGTATCGAAGCTCTCCATAAAGTAGAAGTTCCAGCTTCTTGGAAGGATGCTACAGATAATAGTGATACAGCTGAAAACATTCCTGATTTCATTAAAAATGTACAAAATCCAATGAACCGTCAAGAAGGCGACAAACTTCCTGTAAGTGCTTTCAAAGGTATTGAAGATGGTACATTCCCAGTAGGTACAGCTGCATATGAAAAACGTGGTATTGCAATCAACGTTCCTGAATGGGATATGGATAAATGTATCCAATGTAATCAATGTTCTTTTGTTTGTCCACATGCTGCAATTCGTCCAGTTCTTATGACTGAAGAAGAAACTGCAAATGCTCCAAAAGACATGAAAACAAAACCAGCTCTTGGTGCAAAAGGCATGAATTTTGCTATCACTATTTCTGCTTTAGACTGTGCTGGTTGTGGTAACTGTGCAGATATTTGCCCGGCTCCAAAAGGTTCTGCACTTACTATGAAACCTATTGCAACTCAACTTGCAAAACAACCTGAATTTGATTATGCAGTGGATGCAGAAAAAGTAGCTCCTAAGAAAAATCCAATGAAGAAAACTACATTAAAAGGTAGCCAGTTTGAAAAACCATTACTTGAATTCTCCGGTGCTTGTGCAGGTTGCGGTGAAACACCTTATGTAAAACTTATCACTCAACTTTATGGTGATCGTATGATGGTAGCAAACGCTACAGGTTGTTCTTCTATTTGGGGTGGTTCTGCTCCATCTATGCCATATACAAAAAATCATAAAGGACAAGGTCCTGCTTGGGCAAACTCCTTATTTGAAGATAATGCTGAATATGGTTTAGGTATGTTCCTTGGTACAAAAGCTGTTCGTGAAGCTTTATCTGCAAAAGTTAGTGAAGCTTTAGAAGCTGGTATTGGTAGCGATGAACTTAAAGCTACATTTGCTGATTGGCAAGCAAATATCAATGAAGGTGAAGGCAGTCGTGAACGTGCTGAAAAAATGACTGAACTTCTTGAAGCTGAAAAAGGCGATAATGCACTCTTAAATGAAATTTACGATAAAAAAGACTTCTTTGTAAAACGTTCCCAATGGATTATTGGTGGTGACGGTTGGGGTTATGATATCGGTTATGGCGGTCTTGACCATGTACTTGCTTCTGGTGAAGATGTTAACGTATTAATCCTCGATACAGAAGTTTATTCTAATACTGGTGGTCAATCCTCTAAAGCTACTCCTGCTGCTGCTATTGCTCAGTTTGCTGCTGCTGGTAAACGTACTAAGAAAAAAGATATCGGCATGATGGCTATGAGTTATGGTTATGTATATGTAGCACAAATTGCTATGGGGTATGATAAAAATCAGACATTAAAAGCTATTGCTGAAGCGGAAAGCTATAAAGGGCCTTCCTTAATCATTGCTTACGCTCCATGTATCAACCATGGTTTACGTGTAGGTATGGGCAAAAGTCAGCTTGAAACAAAACGTGCTGTTGAAGCAGGTTATTGGGCAACTTACCGCTACAATCCTGAATTACGTGGCACAGATAAAAATCCATTTAGCTTAGATTCTAAAGAACCAACAGCAAACTTCCAAGAATTCATTCAAGGTGAAGTTCGTTATACTTCCTTAAAACGTGCATTCCCTGAAATTGCAGATGAATTATTTGCAAAAACAGAACAAGATGCAAAAGAACGTCTTGAAGGATATAAAAAATTAGCTGGTAAATAAGCATAAATAATATAAATGCTGAAGTGAGATAATCTCTCCTTCAGCATTTATTTTTTTATATATTTTTAGATACTTATAGATAATAGATAAAATAAGATAAAAGTTTGCACGAAATAAAGAAATTTTGTTATTATATATATGATAAAAATGTTAGCAATATAAAATATAAATTTTAATTAAAGGAAGGGATTTTAGTGAAAAAATTATTAGTAGCAATGCTATGTATGTGTATGATGATTATTACAGGTTGTTCATCTACTACAGATACAAAAGAAACAACAACACAAGAACCAGAAACTTTAAAAATAGGGTTAATGCCGGATATTGATTCTATTCCTTTCATCATTGCTCAAGAAAAAGGCTTTTTTAAAGATGAAGGTGTAAATGTAGAACTTCAACAATTTAAAAGTGCAATGGATAGGGATAGTGCACTTCAAAGTGGTAACTTAGATGGTTGTGTATCTGATATGTTAGCGGCTGGTTTTGCCAAAGCTGGCGGATTTGATGTAAAAATCACATCTTCTACAAATGGTAATTATTGTTTGATTGCAGGTACAGGAAATAGTGCACAATCTTTGGCTGAAATGAAAGGTCAAAATATTTCTGTATCAAAAAATACAATTATTGAATTTGTGTTAGATGAAATGTTAGCACAAAATAATATGACAGAAGCAGATATTAATAAAACAGTAATACCACAGATTCCAACAAGATTAGAAATGTTACAAAATGGTAAATTAGATGGAGCTGTATTACCTGAGCCAATGGGTAGTATTGCAGTGAAAAATGGTAGTCATTTAATTAATTCTTCAGAAAAAATGGGTATAAATCCAGGTGTAATGGTATTTACTAAAGACAGTGTTGATAATAAAACAGAAGCACTTAAAGCTATGTATAGAGCATATAATAAAGCTATAGATTATTTAAATTCTACACCACAATCTGAATATATTGATTTAGTAGTAGAAAAAGCTGGCTTACCACCTGCAACCAAAGAGGCTTTGGTTATGCCTGAATATATGAAAGCTACATTACCAAATGAAAGTGATTGGGAAAAATCTATAAATTGGTTGAATAAGAAAGAATTAGTAACTGAAAAATATAAATATAATGATGTAGTAAGTGATATATTGACAAAATGATTATACTAAAAGGACTTACTGTAAAATTTGATAATACAACTATTTTAGAAGATATAAATTTAGAATTACCAGAAGGCATAACTTGTGCGTTAATTGGGCCATCAGGTTGTGGAAAATCTACATTATTGAATGTATTATCAGGATTAAATACAAATTATTTAGGTGATGTATTTATTAATAAAAGAAAACCTTCACCAAAAGAGCAAATTATAGGTTATATACCACAAAATTATGGACTTTTACCTTGGCTTACAGTAAAAGAAAATATATTATTAGGTTTAAAAATAAAAAAAGTAAAACCTAGAATTTTACCTGAAGATTTGATAGAGAATCTTGGATTAAGTGAACTTTTAAATCGTTATCCTAATAAATTAAGTGGTGGACAAAGACAACGAGTTAGCTTAGCACGAGCATTTGCATTAAAGACTGATTTATTGTTAATGGATGAACCTTTTTCAGCATTAGATGCGATTACACGTGAAGAAATGCAAGAAGTATTTATTAATTTGTGGAAAAAGAAGCAAGTATCTACTATTTTAGTTACACATTATGTAGAAGAAGCTTTATATTTAGGTCAAAAAATAATTGTAATGTCAACCAAGCCAGGAAAAATATATAAAGTTATTGATAATCCTTTATTTGGAGATAAAGATTTCCGTGATAAAGCAGAGTTTAAGTCTTTAAGCAAGGAATTAAGGGTATATTTACAAAAGGCAGGTCATAATAATGAAAGATAGAGCGTATTATTTTTATTTGCCTGCAATCTTAGGTTTATTATGTTTATGGTATGTTGTAGCATTGATTGTAAATTTACCGATAATTCCTTCCCCTATATTAGTAGGCGAAAGATTAATAAATATTTTTGAACAAACGATTTGTATACATGCAATGTATAGTCTTTGGCGAATTATTGCTGGGGTATGTTTGGCAATTATTGTAGGGATACCTATTGCGGTATTAATGGGATATTATACAAAAATTGATAAAATATTAGCTCCAGTAGTATATCTTACTTATCCTATACCTAAAATTGCGTTGTTGCCAATTTTGATGTTATTACTAGGAATTGGTGAACTGCCGAAGATTATTATGATTTTTTTAATCGTGATATTTCAATTATTAGTGGCAATTCGTGATGGAATAAAATCTATACCTAAAGAAATGTTTTATCCTCTGTATAGTTTGGGTGCGTCATTTGGTCAATTATGGAGTAATATATTATGGCCAGCGATTTTACCAAATTTTATTACGGCACTTCGTGTAGCTATGGGAACAGCTATTTCAGTGTTGTTTTTTACTGAGACTTTCGGCACGAAATATGGAATGGGATATTTTATCATGGACGCATGGCTAAGAGTAAATTATTTGGATATGTATGCAGGTATTGTAGTATTGAGTTTAATTGGCTTAGTTTTATTTGGTGCATTAGATTTATCTGAAAAATATTTTTGTAGATGGAAAAACTAAATAATAAGATTGAAAAACTTAAAGTATAGGTCAATATACGTTTTGGCCTATACTTTTTTATTGAAAAAATCATTTATTAATAAAAAATTTTCTAAAAATTTTTTATTGACTTTATTTAATTAAGTGAGTATAATAAAAACATAAAAAGTATAGTGTTCTAAAATATGTAAACGTTTGTTATTAATAATTAAAAGAATTTTGCTGTTGACTTCAATTAGTGAAAAGAATATAATGAGCTTAGATAAGGTACAAGTTTATAAATAATATTAATGGACTTGTCAGGCTCACATATTGATTTTAATTTCTATAAGTATTAGTAGATAAAGTTTATAAGTGTTCTAAATTTTTTACTTAACTATGTAAACGTTTTCAAAAATTAATACTATATAAATAATGTTAATTATTGCATTAGCAATAAAATAAATTAAGTAGGTGATTTTAATGAAAGAAAATACTGTAATCACAATAAGTAGACAATATGGTTGTGGTGGTCGTGAATTAGCTGAAATTTTAGCTAAAAAATTAAATGTAAAATTATACGACAGACAAATCGTCCATATTGCTGCAGCAAAATTAGGTATTAATGATTTATCTGAAACTGATTTATTAGAATTAGAAAATACAGTTCAGCCATTAACTTTAACATTTATGCCTTTCCATTCCTTTGGTAATCGTGTAGGTGATTCTAGTAGAGGTATGTTCTTATCTGAAGCTAGTGTAGTTAGAAAACTTGCTAATGATGGCCCTTGCGTTATCTTAGGTCGTTGTGCTGATTATGTATTAGATGATTTACCAAATCATTTTTCCGTATTCGTTTGTGCAAACGATGAATATAGAGAAAAAAGAGGTAAAGAAGTATATGATGGCAAAACATTAAAAGAATTAAATGCTGAAAATGAAAAAAGAGCTAGATATTATAATTACTATACTGGTAAAAAATGGGGCGAAGCTGCTAACTATGATTTAGTAGTTAATACTAGCAATACTTCTTCTTTAGAAAAAGTAGCAGACGCTATCATTGAATATATCAATAAAGTTCAAGGATAACAAAAAATTAAGGCTAATTAAAAGGAATTAACCAATACACTTATATAAAAGATAATATGCAAATATTATCTTTACGAACTCATTAATAATTTTTTTATTAAATATATTTAAAATTTTATAGGGGGCCTCACAATGTCGAGGAATAAACTTTTATCGCGTATAGCTTATGCGTGTGGTACTTTTGGGCATGATATTTTCTATGCCATGGTTACATTCTACTTTGTTATGTTTGTTACAAGTAATTTGTTTAACACATCAGATGAAAGTTACAATGCGTACATGATTGGTATAGTAACAACGCTTATCTTAATCATTCGTATTGCAGAACTTTTCATTGACCCATTCATCGGTAATACTATTGATAAAACAAAAACTAAATGGGGTAAATTCAAACCATGGGTTATCGCAGGTGGTTTTGTTGCGGCTGTAAGTCTTGCAATTTTATTTACAGATTTAGGTGGCTTGGCATTAAATAATCCTACTTTATATTTGATTGCGTTCGTTGTTTTATATGTAATCATGGATATATTCTATTCAGCAAAAGATGTTGCTATTTGGTCTATGATACCAGCTATTTCATTTGATTCAAAAGAACGTGAAATTACAGCAACATTTGCTCGTGTTGGCTCTGTATTTGGTGCTCAACTTGTAACAGTAATGGTTATTCCTATTGTATTAGCATTTTCCCATGATCAAAATGGTGGTGCTGGTGATGCTACTGGTTGGCTTGCATTTGCTTGCATCGGTGGCGGTATATCTTTATTAGGTGCAATTATCCTTGGACTTGGTACAAAAGAACAAGAATCAGCACTTCGTGAAAATAAAAAAGAAACTTCATTCAAAGATGTATTCTCTGTATTATGTAAAAATGACCAATTAATGTGGCTTGCTATTGCATATCTCATCTTTGGTTTAGGTCAAAATCTTGTAAACTCTTTCCAGATTTACTATTTCACTTATATTTTAGGTGATTCTACTAAATTATCCTTCTTGGGTATTATTAATGTTATCATTGGTTTATTGGCAGTTGTATTATTCCCAATGTTAACTACTAAATTCAAAAGACGTAAATTATTCTTTATTTCTATTGCTATTATGGTTATAGCTTTGATTATTTATGCTTTTGCAGGTACAAATGTTACATTAACATTATTTGCAGCTGGTTTATTCAATTTACCACAACCACTTATTTTCTTGGTTGTATTAATGACTCTTACAGATACAGTTGAATATGGTCAATTAAAAATCGGTCATCGTGATGAATCTCTTATTTTGTGTATTCGTCCACTAGTTGATAAAATGTCTGGTGCTATTACATCCGCAATTGTAGGTTTTACAGCAGTTTGGGTTGGTATGTCTGGTAAAGCTACAGCGGCAACAATTTCAAGTGCAGATAAATTTAATTTCTCTTTAATTATGTTTGTTGCACCAATAGTGTTTATGCTTGTAGCAACTTTACTTTATAAAGCAAAAGTTACACTTACAGAAGAAAAACATGCTGAAATTGTAAAAGAACTTGAACGTACATGGAAAGATATTAGTAAATAATATATCTTAGTGTACTCTAGTATGTAAAAAGGGCAAGGCAGAGTCTTGCCCTTTTATTTTATAATGTTTTTATAGAAAATGGAAAACGTTTATAATTAGAAGTTTATATTTATTTGAAGAAAAATGTAACATTTTTGTAATAAAATTTATTTTTTTGAAAATTTAATATTGACTTTAATTAAAGAAAATAATATAATAAGTTCATACAAGTTATAAATTTATAAAGTAATAGGTAAACGTTTTCGGTTTATTGGAAATAGAATATTCAAAAAACTAATATGATTAAATTTATTAGTACAAAGATTATTAACTTTATAAAACAAATTATTAAGTTAGTAAATTATAAAGATTCTATTAAGATATATCGAAATAGATGTGATACATAGTAATTATTTTATAAATTTATAAATTTAATTTAAATTTTTTTATTAATATATTTTTATTTTATAGGAGGACTCATATGTCAGGTAACAGTGGGAACAAATTAACACAAAGAATATCTTATGCTTGTGGTACTTTTGGGCACGATATATTCTTTATGATGGTAAACACATATTTTATTATGTTTATCACAAGTAATCTATTTAATACAGAGGATACAAGTCATAACGAATATATGATTGGTATTTTAATGACAGTTATTCTTGTAATTCGTATCGCAGAACTTTTCATTGACCCATTCATTGGTAACACTATCGATAAAACAAACACTAAATGGGGTAGATTCAAACCATGGGTTATCGTTGGTGGTTTCATCGCTGCATTCTCTCTTGTATTATTATTTACTGATTTAGGCGGATTAACAACATCTTCTCCAATTCTTTATTTAATAATCTTTGCGTTCTTATATCTTGTAATGGATATTTTCTATTCTGCAAAAGACGTTGCTATCTGGTCTATGGTTCCTGCAATGAGCTTTGACTCCAAAGACCGTGAAATTACAGCTACATTTGCACGTATTGGTTCTGTATTTGGTGCTCAGCTTGTAACAGTAATGGTTATTCCTATCGTATTATTCTTCTCTAAAGATGCTAATGGTGGTGCAGGTGATGCTACTGGTTGGCTCGCATTCGCTATCATTGGTGGTGCTGTTTCTTTACTTGGTGCTGTTATCTTAGGTATCGGTACTAAAGAAAGACATTCTGCACTTCGTGAAAACAAAAAAGAAACTACTTTTAAAGAAGTATTCTCTATCTTAGCAAAAAATGACCAGTTAATGTGGGTTGCTATCATGTTCTTAATCTGGTGCTTAGGTCAGGATATGGTAAACGCTTTCCAGATGTACTACTTCACATACATCTTAGGTGAATCCACTTATTTATCTTTCGTTGGTATCATTAATGTTATTATCGGTTTGATTTCCGTTGCATTATTCCCTATTTTAACAACAAAATTCAAAAGAAGAAAATTATTCTTCATCTCTGCAGCTATTGAAATTTTAGCTATCGTTATCTACTTCTTTGCTGGTACAAATGCACCAGTAGTATTATTTGCAGCAGCATTATTCAACCTTCCACAGGCTCTTATCTTCCTTGTTGTATTAATGACAATTACAGATACTGTTGAATATGGTCAGTTAAAAATTGGTCACCGTGATGAATCTTTGATTCTTTCTATTCGTCCATTAGTAAATAAATTATCCGGTGCTGTAACTGGTGGTATCGTTGGTTTCACAGCTGTTTGGGTTGGTATGTCTGGTAAAGCTACAGCTGCTGATATTACAGATACAAACAAAATGTACTTCGGCTTAGTAATGTTCCTTATTCCAATGGCATTCATGATTATTTCTACTTTAATCTACAAAGCTAAAGTAACACTTACTGAAGAAAAACATGCTCAAATCGTAAAAGAACTTGAACGTACTTGGAGCGATATTAGCAAATAATATAAATTTGATAGAAAAGACTAGGTATGATAATATGCCTAGTCTTTTCTATTGGTTTTTAAAATAATATTCTAAAATTATTAAATTTATTTATTTTTAATAGACAGTTCGAGAATATAATGGTACTATATGTAATAGACAATTTATTTTTTTAGAAATGAGGTTACATGATTTATGAAAGTTTATCTTTATATTAATAAACAAGGATTTAAAGAAAATACTTTTAGAGTAGCTTTTAAAGAGTTAGTAAAAGTGGTAAAAAATGAACAAGAAAAGCCTGCGTCATACTTAGTAGGTAAATATGAAGTAAGAGATTATGAACATAGTTACGATGTACCTTATAATAAAAAATATGAAAATAGATATTTCGCTATTCCAATTAGTGATCGTGAAAAAGGCTTTTTTAATTTGACAACTATTCTTTGTAATAATGACCTTAGTGATTATGAAGTTATTAATGAAGCTAGTTTGAGTAAATTAATAAATAATTTATTAGATGGTGCAGATGAAGTTTTATCAAAAAGTATCTCTTTAGAATATGTGGGCGGACGTTCTAAAGAAACACAAAATATCATTGGCGATATTTCAGCATCTACATTTATTGCAATGATTAATATGTTAAATACTTGGGCTAAAGAAGAAAAGCAAGAAACAGAATTTAAATTACAAATTGAGTTTTAACAATTAAGTGTTAAAAATAAAAATATCACCTTAATATAAGGTGATATTTTTATTTCTGGTAAGAAGTATTTTTTTAGTTTATTTGCTGTTTTCAGCTAATTCTTCAAGATAAGCCCAGCGGTCCATAAGATAATCTAATTTTTCTTGAAGGGCTGTTTCTTCTTTGGTTAATTCATTAAGTTTACCATAATCAGAAGCATTTTGACTCATTTGTAATTGAACGACTTTTAATTTTCCTTCGGTTTCAGCGATGATAGCTTCAATTTCGGCATATTCTTTTTGTTCTTTGAAGGATAATTTTTTTGGTGATTCTGATTTATTAATATTGGAATCTGGTTTTTTTTCAGTTGTAGATTTTGTAGCAGTATTATCTTTTAAAGTTGTTTTATTTGCTAATTGTGTGGATAATTCTTGTTCTTCAATACCTTTGTAATAGGAATATCCACCTGGATATTGACGAAGCGTGCCGTCTTGTTGATAAACAAAAACTTTATCAGCTAAGCGGTCGATGAAAAATCTATCATGAGAAACAAAAATAATTGCACCATTAAAATTATCGATGAATTCTTCTAAAATAGACATTGTTTGTAAGTCTAAATCATTAGTAGGTTCATCTAATAATAAGATATTTGGTGAACTAATTAAAATACGTAAAAGATATAAACGACGTTTTTCACCACCTGATAATTTACTGATTGGTGTCCATTGTAAATAGCCAGGGAATAAGAATTTTTCCATAAGTTGAGAAGCACTAAGTTCTGTACCATCAGCTAAGGTAATATGATTGGCAATTTCTTTGATATATTCAATAGGACGTAGTCGTTCATCCATTTCGATATTTTTTTGAGTGAAATAACCGATTTTTACAGTTTGACCGATAGTTACAGTACCTGTTGTTGGCGAGAGTTTACCTGCGATTATATTTAATAAAGTAGTTTTTCCTGAACCATTAGGCCCTAAGATACCAATGCGGTCATTACGTAATACAGTATAAGAGAAATCTTTAAGAATGGTTTTATCATTTACTGTATAAGATACATTATCTAATTCAATAACAGTACGACCTAAGCGTGAACCAGCAAGTCCAATTTCAATTTTGTCATTAGAAATATTAACTTTTTGATTTTTTACTTCTTCAAAACGTTGTAATCTAGCACGTTGTTTAGTAGAGCGAGCTTGTGCGCCTCGACGTATCCATTTTAATTCATTACGTAAAAAGTTTTGGCGTTTTTGTTCAGATGCTTCTTCACGTTCTTCACGAGCGGCTTTTAATTCTAAAAATTGACTATAATTCCCTGTATATACATAGGAATTTCCTTTATCCAATTCTAAAATTTTGGTGGCTACAGAATCTAAAAAATAGCGGTCATGGGTAACCATAATGAGTGCAGATTTTAATTTGCGTAAATAATCTTCAAGCCAAGCGATAGTTTCACTATCTAAATGGTTAGTAGGTTCATCTAATAATAATAAATCGCAAGGTTGAATTAATGTAGTAGCTAGAGCCAATCTTTTTTGTTGGCCACCAGAAAGGGTTTTTATTTTAGCAGAAAAATCCATAAGACCAAGTTTAGTAAGAACTGTTTTGGCATCACTTTCGATTTGCCAACCATCTAATTCATCGATTTTACTAGTTAATTTTATAATTTTATCTTGTAGATGGGTATCTTGAGGATTTTTTTGACTTTCAGCTAGAGTGATTTCATATTCATAGAGCACTTTCATTAAGGGTTGATTTCCTTTGAAAACTTCCATTAAAATGGTATTTTCCATGTCAAAAACTTTATCTTGTGATAAATATTCAATGTGAATATTTTTTCCAGAAATCACTTCTCCACTATCTGCGGGAATAACGCCTGCTATTACTTTAATAAAAGTAGATTTACCAGTACCATTGACGCCAACGATACCAATTTTATCGCCATCAGTTAAGCTAAAATTAACATTATCAAATAAAACTTTTTCACCATATGTTTTACAAAGGTTTTCTATTGTTAAAATCATAATAAAAAATCACACTTTCTTTTAATATCTTTATTTTGGTTATTTTTGTTAATGATGCTAATAATATTGTTTTATATTATATCATATATACATTAATGAAGAAGTATATTTTGGAAGAAATTATAATATAAAATTATTGCTTTTTTTTTAGTAATTTAGTATGATATAGATATTAATTTGAAAACGTTTACGAATGAATGTCACAAAAGTGAGTTTTGTAAAAAATCATAGTATTTTAAATATATTAATATAAATTTTTTTGGAGGTAAATATGATATTTTTTAATCAAGAATCTAAAATTTTTCATTTGCAAACAACAAAAACTAGTTATTTAATGAAAGTGCTAGAAACAAATCATTTGATACATTTGTATTGGGGCAGAAAAATAAATACCAATAAATTAGATTATGTTTTTCGCAAACGTGAATGGGGTAGTTTTTTAGCAAATACAGATAATATATTTGCGTTTCAATTAGAAGCTTTAACTCAAGAATATCCAGGCTATGGTTCTACAGACTTACGTAGTCCTGCTATTGAACTTGAATTTGCTGATGGTA
>Garnier_p2__coassemble_1767_pt1 | contig 17092 bp, 20 predicted proteins | sample Garnier_p2__metabat2_low_PE_022 | metagenome-assembled genome bin Garnier_p2
GCCGTGACAGGGCGGCATTCTAACCAACTAAACTACCGGGCCATCTTAACCTTTAACTGCTGTTTTTATCTCTGAGGTGTTACCTCACGAGCCAGCTTCTATAGTATATTATTTTTAAAACACTTTGTCAACACTTTTTTCAAAAAAACTTAAAAAAATTTTTTCAAACAAAAAATTCTTTATTTTATAGGCTTTTTCTACTATAGATTTTACTAATTTTCATTTGGTAGAGTTTATTTTTTACTAATTTTCATGCTAAAAATTGCTTATACAATTATAATATGTTATTTTTCTAAAAAGTGAATCCGGTTCATTATGTATTTATTTTTATTCTATGATATAATACTTATACATAATCATTACTATTCAAAAACAATTATTTTTATAGAGCATATATATTTTTAATATTTCGTAGGTGGTGTTACTTTGAATTTTCCTTATAAACTTGGCATTGATATCGGCTCAACTACTATAAAATTAATTATTTTAGATGAACATAATCATCTTATCTATAAAAAATATATGCGACATTTCTCCGAAATTTATCAATCTCTACATGATAATTTAATTTTAATAGCAGATATACTACAAAATCACAAATTTACTTGTGCTATTACTGGTTCTGCTGGCATGGGAATGGCTTCTAATTTAAATATGCCTTTTGTTCAAGAAGTTATTGCTTGTTCTAAGGCTGTAAAAACTTGGATTCCTCAGACCGATGTAGCTGTAGAATTAGGTGGAGAAGATGCTAAAATTACTTATTTTGGTAATGCTCCAGAACAACGTATGAATGGTGTATGTGCTGGTGGTACAGGTTCTTTTATTGACCATATGGCTTCTTTATTGAATACTGATGCTAAGGGATTAAATGAATTAGCTAAGGAAGGTACTCAAATTTATACAATTGCTTCACGTTGTGGGGTTTTTGCTAAAACTGATGTCCAAGCTTTATTAAATGATGGTGTTTCTAAGGCAGATATTGCACTTTCTATTTTTCAAGCTGTAGTTAATCAAACTATTGGTAATCTTGCTCAAGGTCGTCCACTTGAAGGAAATATTGTATTTTTAGGTGGTCCTTTATATTTTTTAGACCAATTAAAAATACGTTTTATTGATACCTTAAAATTAACTGATGAACATACTATAAATGTAAATGATGGTTGTTACTTTGTAGCTATGGGGGCAGCCTTAGCAGATGAGGCTACGGAGTTTACTTATGAAAAACTCATGTATTTATTGACTAATTCTAAGCAATCTTTTGCTCCTACAGATTCTTTAAATTTCACTTTATTTAAAAATGAACAAGAATATATCGATTTTAAACAGCGCCATGATAATGATGTTGTGGCGAAAGGTTCTTTAAGTACATATAAAGGGCCTCTTTATATCGGTATTGATGCTGGCTCTACTACTACTAAATTGGTAGCTATTGGTAAAAATCATGAAATCTTATATTCTTCTTATGGTAGTAATAATGGTTCACCACTAAAAACAGTATTAGAAGAAATTAATACTCTATATGATGTTATTCCTAATGACTGTTATATTGCTAGTGTCGGTACTACAGGATATGGTGAACATATTGTAAAAGCTGCTATTCATGCTGATTTTGGTGAAGTTGAGACTTTTGCCCATTTACGTGCTGCTCGTGAATTTTGTCCCGATGTTTCTTGCGTTTTAGATATCGGTGGTCAAGATATGAAATGTTTTTATGTAAATAAAGGAAATATTGGCCAAATTATTTTAAATGAAGCTTGTTCTGCTGGTTGTGGTTCTTTTATCCAAAATTTTGCACAAGGATTAAATATGCAAGTTAGCGAATTTGCTAATAAAGGTTTATCCGCCAAACAACCTGTAGATTTGGGTACTCGCTGTACAGTATTTATGAATTCACGTGTAAAACAAGCCCAAAAAGAAGGCGCAAGTGTCGCTGATATATCTGCTGGTATTGCTTTATCTGTCATTAAAAATGCTTTATTTAAAGTAATTCAAGTCAAAGATGTTGCTGAATTGGGTAATAATATCGTAGTTCAAGGCGGTACTTTTTATAATGATGCTGTACTTCGTTCTATGGAATTATTACTTCATAAAAATGTTATTCGTCCAGATATTTCAGGTCTAATGGGGGCTTATGGTATTGCTCTTTTGGCTATTGAACGTAATCAGGAACAATCCACTATACTTTCTAAAGAAGAATTTTTAAATTTCCATATCGAAACTAAAACTTATCGTTGTCATGGTTGTGGTAATAATTGCTTAATTACTACACAAATTTTCCCTGACGGTAGTCGTTACTCTACAGGTAATCGCTGTGAAAAGGGTATTGGCAAACAAAAAGTAAATAAAGATAATACATTTAATATCTATCAATACAAATATCACCGTTTATTTGAACATTATCAACCACTAAAAAATGCACCAAAAGGACGTATTGGTATTCCACGTGTTCTTAATATGTATGAAGATTTTCCTTTCTGGTTTACATTCTTTACTACGCTTGGTTATGAAGTAGTATTATCTGGCAAATCTTCAGCAAAATTATATTATAAAGGTATGTCTACCATTCCTTCGGATTCATTATGTTATCCAGGGAAATTAGTTCATGGTCATATTATGGATTTAATTGAAAAAGGTATCTCTACTATTTTTTATCCATGTATCCCATATAACATTAAAGACTCACTTCATAGTTCAGATAATAATTATAATTGCCCTATTGTTGCCTCTTATGCTGAAAATATCCGTGCTAATATGGATATTCTCCGCCAAAAAAATATCACTTTTTTAGAACCTTTTTTACCACTTAATAATAAAGAAGCTTTGATTAAACGTTTAGCCGAAGAATTATCTTCATTTAATATTGCTAAATCAGATTTAACTCTTGCGATAGAAAAAGCTTATGCCGAACTTGATAATTATAAAAATGATGTAAAAACTTATGGTGAATATATCATTAATGAAGCTACTAAACAAAATTTACCAATGATTGTTTTAGCTGGTAGACCTTATCATATTGACCCTGAAATCAATCATGGTATTCCTGAGATGATTCAATCTTATAATATTGCAATTTTATCTGAAGATGCTCTTTATCATTTAGATTGCCCTGTAGATAATTTAGATATTGTAAATCAATGGAGCTATCATGCTCGTTTATATCATGCTGCTAGCTATGTTGCTCGCCACAAAAATATGACTTTAATTCAATTAAGCTCTTTTGGTTGTGGTTTAGACGCTATCACTACTGGACAAGTTCGTGAAATTCTTGAACAACATGGTGATATTTATACAATTATAAAACTAGATGAAGTTAGTAATCTTGGTGCTGCTCGTATACGTATTCGTTCATTAATGGCTGCTTGGAAATACGGTTTTACTCAAATAGATGAATTAGAACCACCTAAACAACGTGCATATTTTTCTAAAGACTGTCAAAAAACACATACTATTTTAGCTCCACAAATGTCACCTAGACATTTTGATTTTATCCAACATGCCTGCCAAAAAGCAGGTCTAAATGTTGTAATTCCGCCAATGCCTACACAAGAAGATATTGATTTAGGACTTCGCTATATTAATAATGATATGTGTTATCCTGCAATTATTGTTATTGGTCAATTGCTCAAAGCTTTAAAATCTGGAAATTATGATGTAAATAATACTTCTATTATGCTCTTTCAGACTTGTGGTGCTTGCCGTGCTACTAATTATTTAAATCTCATGCGTAAAGCTTTAGAAAATGCAGGTCTTAGTCAAGTACCTGTATTTGCCTGTGTGGGTAGAGAAACTGATGATTTTAAATTAGATACTGATGTTTGGCTTGATATCGTAAAAGCTACTATTTATGCTGATTTATTGACTCGATTAGCTAATAACTGTCGTCCTTATGAACAAGAAATCGGCTCTACAGATAAACTTTATCAAAAATGGCGTAAAACTTTTATGAATGAAATTTCTCATGGTAATTATTTCAAATTCAGTAATAATATCAAAAAAGCTGTACAAGAATTTGACAATTTACCACTTAATGAAAATATACGTAAACCAAAAGTTGGTATTGTCGGCGAAATTTTAGTAAAATATCACCCTACTGCCAACAATCGTATCGAAAAAGTTTTATTTGATGAAGGTGCTGAAGTAGTTATGCCTGACTTAATGGACTTTTTTATGTATATGGCATATGATGATATCATTCGTTATAAAATGTTTGACGGTACATGGCTGGATAAAACAAAATCTGAAATCTTTATCAAAGTTTTAGAGTTTTACCGTAAACCAATGCGTAAAGCTCTAAAAAATAGCAAACGTTTTAATTCTCCATATACAATTAAAGAAATTGCCAAACTTACCAAACCTCATGCCTCACTTGGTAATATGGCAGGTGAAGGCTGGTTCTTAACTGGTGAAATGGCAAAATTAATCCAAGAAGGCGTAAATAATATTATTTGTTTGCAACCATTTGGTTGCTTACCAAATCATATCACTGGTAAAGGTATGATACGTGAACTTATGCGAACTCATGACGATGTAAATATTGTCGCTATTGATTGCGATGCTGGTATCAGTGAAGTCAATCAGCTTAATCGTATAAAATTAATGCTCTCTGTAGCTAAAGAAAAAGTCAATTAATAATCTAAATAAATTTAAATAACTAATTCTTAGAGCTTAAACATTTTGTTTAAGCTATTTTTTTTATGAATTTTCAACTTGTATTTTTGTATAAAATGTTCTATAATTTAATTAACGACATATGTCGGAAATGATAAGAGGTGATTTTATGGCAAGACCTAGTAAATGTCGAAAAATTTGTTTTGAACCAACTTACGATGTTTTCATTCCACAAGGAATCGCTACTAGTGATGAGCAAATTATTTTGACAGTAGATGAATACGAAGTAATTCGCCTTATCGATTTAGAAAAACTTACTCATGCCCAAGCCTCTAAGCAAATGGGTATTTCTCGCACAACTGTAAGTGAAATTTATGAATTAGCTCGCTATAAAATAGCAAAAAGTCTTGTACATGGTCTACCACTTTTAATTTCTGGTGGCAATTATCAACTTTGCCAAGGTAATTCATCTTGCGATAAAAATTGTCCTAAGATGAATCATTGTATAAATCAAACTTTAAACCAAAAAGGAGTAAATATCATGAGAATAGCAGTTACTTATAACAATGGAGAAATTTTTCAACATTTTGGTCATACTTCCCAATTCAAAGTATATGACATCGAAAATAATCAAATCGTTAACGAACAAATCATCGACACTGATGGACAAGGTCATGGTGCTCTAGCTACATTTTTAAATAATGCTAAAGCCGATATCCTCATTTGCGGTGGTATCGGTGGTGGAGCTCAAAATGCTTTAGCTAAAGCTGGCATCAAACTTTTCGGTGGCGTTGCTGGAAATGCTGATGACGCTGTAAAAGCTTATCTTGCTGGGGCTTTAAACTATAATCCAAATGTTCAATGCAATCATCACGGCGAAGGTCATTCTTGCGGTGGTCATCACGGTGAAGGTCATGGTCATTGCCATGAACATAAACATGGTTGCTCTGGCAATAACTAATAAATACTCAATCAAAATAGACCAGTATATATTTTACTGGTCTTTTCTTTTACTCAAAATCTATAAAATTATTAATAAAACACTTTATATAAATATAAACCATTAGCTGGAGCCATTTTTCCTGCTAATGCTCTATTTTTAGCTTCTATAATTTTGGGCACTTCATTTTTATCAACTTTACCCAAACCAATATTTATAATTAATCCCATAATATTTCGTACCATATGATATAAAAATCCACTACCCCAAAATTTAAAAATATACATATTTCCCTCTTTACGGCAACTAGCTTCATATATTTCACGAACAGGACTTGTATCATTCCCCCCTACTGAACGAAATGACGAAAAATCATGTTTCCCTTCTATATATTTTAAAGCCTCTTGCATATTCTCTAAATTTAATTTTTTATGCACTTGCCAAAAAAATCTCGTTCTAAATGGATTTGGTAAATCATCTTCATAAACTTTATAAATATAAATCTTAGATTTCACACTATGAAGTGCACTAAAATCTCTATCCGCTTCCTCTGCCTTTAATAAAACAATATCTTCAGGCAATAAACGATTTCCTGCACGCACTACATTTTCAATAGGAATTGTTCCATCTGTAAAAAAATTCACCACTTGATTACATGCATGCACCCCTGCATCAGTTCTGCCCGCCGCCGCAAGTTCTATACTATCACCAAATAATTTAAATAAAGCCTGCTCTAAAACATTTTGTACAGCAACAACTTTATTTTGACGTTGAAATCCATGATAATCTGTCCCATCATAACTTAAAGTGAGCTTTATATTTCGTTTTCTTGCTTTCATCATCTCTTTATGTTCTGACTTCATCTTATAGTTTCACTCTCCTTATTACAAACTCAAAAAAATAACTAGCTTACTCAACTTAAAAAAATCTTATAAACTAGTTTTTATTCTAACTATTTAATTTTATACTAAAATTTAAATTGAAAATAAAACTATATCTGGAAAAACAAACTTCATGATAGTAAGTCCAATTAAAATACACACAAATACTACCATTGTAATATAATCTTGTGGTTTAAAAATCAACTGTTTTAAACGTGTCCTACCTACCCCACCATGATAACATCTTGCTTCCATAGCCATCGCCAGTTCATCAGCTCTACGAAAAGCACTAATAAATAACGGTATCAAAACAGGCATAAAAGCCTTCATACGTTTAAAAATATTTCCTGTCATAAAATCAGCACCACGAGATTTTTGAGCTTTAATTATTTTATCTGTTTCTTCTAATAATGTAGGTATAAAACGTAAAGCTATAGTCATCATCATTGCAAGTTCATGTGCTGGAACACCTATTTTTTTTAACGGCTTCATCAAATCCTCTAATGCATCAGATAATACCAATGGTGGCGTCGTAAATGTCAATAAACTTGCTGCAAACATTAACAATAATAATCTTAGGCAAACAAAACTGCCATTACTAAGACCTTCCCAAGTAATACTGAATTTCCAAACTTCCACTAAAACTTTACCTTGCGTTGTAAACAAATGTAATACAAAAGTAAAAATAATTATCCATAAAATAGGTTTTATTGATGTAAAAAACATTTTTACTGGTATTTTAGACATAATCATCAATATACCAATTAATATACACCAAATACAATAATCTATTTGACTATCAAAAATAAATAACCCAACTATCAAAATAAACAAAGCTACAATTTTTAATCTAGCATCTAAACGATGTAATAGCGAATCAGCTGGGAAAAATTGACCAATCTTTATATCTGTTAACATTTTATTCCTCTCTTTCGCAAAGCCGCTACTATACTATTTAAAGCCTCTTGTTTATTTAATACATTTAAATTTACATCTAAACCTACTTGCTTTATCGCTCTCAATAATTGTACAACCTCTGGCTCCAAAAGCCCTGCTGATTCAATAATCTCTTTTTGTGCAAAAACTTTTCTCGGTTCATCATAAATCATCAATTTACCCTGATTCATAATTGCCACTTTATCTGCAAGAAGTGCAATATCATCCATATTATGTGAAACCATGATAATCGTTATTTTATCTTTTTGATGTAATTTTTTTATTTTAGTTAATAAATTTTGTTTTAATTTAGGGTCAAGACCTGCTGTTGGTTCATCTAGTACCAAAAATTTAGGTTTTAAAGCAATAATCCCCGCAATAGCTACACGGCGCATTTGACCACCACTTAATAGAAATGGAGATTTATCTTTATATTCTTCATAATCCAATTCCACAAAATTCATAGCCTCTTTTACTCGAGAAGTTACTTCCGCTTCAGATAAGCCAAAATTTCTAGGTCCAAAAGCAATATCTGCAAAAATTGTTTCCTCAAATAATTGTTGTTCTGGATATTGAAATACTAAACCTACACTTCGTCTAGCAAGTAAAGTTTCTTTATTTTTCTTTTTATTTATATCTACATCATCAATCGTTACTTCACCTTGTTTTGGTGACAATAAACCATTCAAATGTTGCATCAACGTAGATTTTCCAGAACCTGTATGACCTGCAATTGCTACAAAACTACCATCATCTATCGTCAAACTAACATCATCTAAAGCTACTTTCTCATATGGTGTATTTTCCATATAAATATGACTTATATTTTTTATCTCTATTGGCATATTCTCACCACTTTAACTTATTTATTTTTCTATCATATTTTTTAATGCTTTAGCTAAATTATCATTATCAAAAACATTATCACCTGATAAAGGTAAACCCTTTTTACGCAAAGCTTCTGCAATATCTACAGCTAACGGTACGGTTAATCCGATTTTTTTTAGCTTATTACTATCTTTAAATATTTCCATCGGTGTTCCAGTCTGCACTATTTTACCATTATCCATAACAATTATTTTATCTGCATTTACAGCTTCTTCCATAAAATGAGTAATCATTATAATTGTTATATTATATTTTTTATGTAATTCCTGCAAAGCATTCATTACCGCTTTTCTTCCTTGTGGATCAAGCATAGCTGTTGGTTCATCTAATACTATACATTCTGTACGCATAGCTATCGCACCAGCAATTGCTGTTAATTGTTTTTGTCCACCAGATAATAAATGTGGTGGCATTTTTCTTAAATGTTCAATATGCAAAGATTTTAAAGCAAACTCTACTCGTCTTTTTATTTCATCACGTTCAAGTCCCATATTTTCTGGACCAAAAGCGATATCATCTTCTACTACTGTTGCAATTATTTGATTATCTGGATTTTGAAAAACCATACTTACTTTTTGACGTATTTTCCAAATTTCTTCCGTATTATCTACGTTTACTCCATCTACATAACAATTACCTTCTGTAGGTAACAAAAGACCATTAAAATGTTTCGCTAATGTAGATTTTCCTGAACCATTAATACCGATAATCGCTATAAATTCACCTTTGTCTATTTCTAAATTTATTTTATCTAATGCTAATTTAGTTGTTTGGGCTTCGTCATTTTCTTTAAACAGATGTGTAAGATTTTTTACCTCTATAAAACTCAATTTTATCACCTATAATTTCATAAAAAAATAAGAACTGCGAAAATCACAGTTCTTATTATACTCATTTTTAATTGTTAACACAATCGTCTTATCAAGTAAACAAAAAATTAAATATTACAATCTAAATGTCTATAAATTTTTTTCTTACTTGATAAGGCGAAGGCGGCCTTTTGACCGCCTCACATATCAATAATTCAATGAATTACTTTATTCTAAAATTATTTTACTAACTCTAAAAGAGCCATTGGAGCAGCGTCACCACGACGTACGCCTAATTTAAGAATACGAGTATAACCACCGTTGCGGTCATTATATTTAGGTGCAATTTCATCAAATAATTTTTTAGCAACTTCTTTATCAACAAGTTCAGCAATAACCTGACGACGAGCACTTAAGTCATCGCGTTTTGCAAGGGTAATGAGTTTTTCAGCAAGACCGCTGATTTCTTTAGCCTTAGCTTCAGTAGTTTCAATGCGTTCATGTTTAAAGAGGGAAACTAGCACACTACGGAATAAAGCTTTACGTGCGCTGGAGTTGCGTCCTAATTTACTGTAGCCCATTAGCAGCCTATCCTTTCTTGTTATTCTTTATCTGCGAGTGTTAATCCTAATTCCTGTAATTTTTTCTTAACTTCTTCAAGAGATTTACGACCAAGATTTCTCACTTTAATCATATCATCTTCACTTTTTTGCATTAAATCTGCAACAGTGTTGATTTCAGCTCTCTTTAAGCAATTGTAAGAACGTACAGATAAATCAAGATCCTCGATTGTCATTTCCATGATTTTAGAAGTATTATCTTCTTCCTGTATATTGAAGATACCTTCATCAACAGGAATTTCTTCTACAGAACCACCCATATTCTGGAATAGACGCAAATGAGTAATCAAAATACTAGCTGATTTACTTACTGCTTCTTCTGGTTTTATAGAACCGTCTGTCCATACTTCTAATGTAAGTTTATCATAATCGGTAACATTACCAACACGAGTATCAGTTACTGTGTAGTTAACTCTTTGAATAGGAGAGAAAATGGAATCGATAGGAATAATACCAATTACCTGGTCTGGTTTTTTATTTTTATCAGCAGGGGTATATCCTCTTCCACGTTCAACTACCATTTCCATTTTCAAAGAACCAGTTTCATCAACAGTAGCAATATGCAAATCTTTATTAAGTATTTCAATATCAGAATCTACAATAATGTCTGCTGCTGTAACTTCTTTTTCACCAGTAACGTCTATACGAATGGTATGAGGTTCTTCATCGTGCATTTTTAAACACAATTCTTTTAAGTTTAAAATAATGTTAGTAACATCATCACGAACCCCAGGAATAGTAGAAAATTCATGAAGAACACCATCTATTTTAATAGATGTTATTGCTGCACCTTCTAAAGAGGACAACAAGATACGACGTAAACTGTTACCAAGAGTAGTACCATATCCACGTTCTAATGGTTCGCAGACAAATTTACCGTAACGACTGTCTTCACTTATTTCTACAATCTCAATCTTTGGTTTTTCGATTTCGATCATCTGAACTAACCTCCTATTCTATGCGTTATAAAACACAGACATATTATCTGGAGTACAATTCGACAATCGCCTGTTCATCAACTGGAATATCGATTTCGTCACGGTTAGGGAATCTAGTCACAGAACCAGTAAGATTTTCGATATCAGCAGTAAGCCAAGCTGGTACGCTTAAAGCATTTTTGCTTTCAGCAATTTCTTTAAATAATGCAGTACCACGGCTTTTTTCTTTAACACCGATTACGTCGCCTACTTTAACTAAAGCAGAAGGAATATCAAGACGTTTACCATTTACAGTAATGTGACCATGGGCAACGAGTTGACGAGCCTGACGACGAGTGGATGCAAGACCTAAACGGAAAACAACATTATCTACTCTACGTTCGAGAAGACCAAGTAAGTTTTCACCTGTTACGCCTGGCATAGTTTTAGCTTTATCATAATAAGCTCTAAACTGTTTTTCTAATACACCATATATAAATTTAGCTTTTTGTTTTTCTTTTAACTGCATTCCGTATTCGCTTACTTTACGACCAGAACGTTTAGGCTGTCTTTTGGAGCTTTTTGCAAGACCAACTACAGCTGTTTCTAAGCCGAGAGCGCGACATCTTTTCAGAGAAGGAACTCTGTCAATAGCCATATTTCTACTTCAACCTCCTAATTATACTCTTCTACGTTTAGGTGGGCGACAACCATTATGTGGAATTGGAGTAACATCTTTAATCATGTTAACTTCAAGACCAGTTGCCTGTAAAGATCTGATTGCAGCTTCACGACCTGCACCAGGACCTTTTACATACACTTCAACCTGTTTTAACCCATGTTCCATTGCTGCTTTAGCTGCAACTTCTGCTGCCATCTGAGCCGCAAATGGAGTGCTTTTTCTGGAACCTCTGAAGCCAAGTCCACCGGCACTAGCCCAGGATAAAGCATTTCCATTTTTATCAGTGATAGTAACAATTGTATTATTGAAAGTCGAACGAATGTGAGCCACACCGTATTCGACATTTTTACGATCTTTTCTCTTTGGACGAGATGATTTATTTGCTGCCACTTATTAAACCTCCTTCTTCTTAACCTTTTTTACCCATTACAGTCTTTTTAGGACCTTTACGAGTACGTGCGTTGTTTTTAGTGTTTTGACCGCGTACAGGTAAGCCTAAACGATGGCGTCTACCACGATAGCAGCCAATTTCAACTAAACGTTTAATGTTTAAAGAAATTTCACGACGAAGGTCACCTTCTACAAGATGATTTTTGTCGATATATTCACGTAACTTAGCAACTTCATCTTCAGTGAGATCACGAGCTCTAGTATCAGGATTGATACCAGTAGCAGCTAAGATATCCTGAGAAGTTTTAAGACCAATACCAAAAATATATGTTAAAGCAATTTCAACTCGTTTATCGCGTGGTAAATCTACACCGGCAATACGTGCCATACAATCAGCACCTCCTTATCCTTGTTTCTGTTTATGTTTAGGATTTTCGCAAATAACCATTACATGACCTTTGCGTTTAATAACTTTACATTTTTCACAAATAGGTTTTACTGATGGTCTAACTTTCACTGCATGTACCTCCTTTTACATTGCTATAATGCCTATCTAAAATAGGTCTTATTTAAAACGGTAAGTGATTCGGCCTCTGGTCAAATCATAAGGCGTAAGTTCAATATTAACTTTATCACCTGGCAGGATGCGGATAAAATTCATACGAATTTTACCAGAAACATGAGCTAGTACAACGTGACCGTTTTCTAACTCTACTTTAAACATTGCATTAGGCAAAGCTTCTAATACTTTACCTTCAACTTCAATTACATCTTGCTTAGACATGAAATTCTCCTTCAATTAAAGCTTAAGTTGGGCCGAAAACTCTTTGAGGTTTGAATTATCATGCCCATGATATGCCCAAACCTGTCAGTAATCCGTTTTTACAGCAATGCCATGCCCAACATTATTGTTATCTGCCACAGAAAAACATTCCTGTTTACTGCCCGAATATTAATTATAACATATTACAGCGTTTAAATATATCATTATCAGTGATTTTTTTAACACTTTTTTTACAGATATATTAGCGTATTATATTATCAATTAACTGCGCAAAATTGCAACAATGTCTTGGAATACTTTATCCATTGACTGACTACCGTCAACTTCTTTATAAAGTTCTTCTTTTTCATAATAAGAAATAAGAGGCTTTGTCTGTTCTTCATAAACAGAAAGACGATTTTTCATTGTTGCTTCGCTGTCGTCAGCTCTTTGATAAAGGTCACCGCCGCACACGTCACAAATTCCGTCTTTCTTAGATGGCTTAAATTCTACATGATAAGTGGCACCACATTTTTTACAAATGCGACGACCAACTGCTCTTCTTATCAACTCACTTGCTGGAACAGCAACATTCAAAGCGCAGTTAAGTTTCAAACCTAATTCATTTAAAATCTTATCCAAAGCCACAGCTTGTTCTACTGTACGAGGAAAACCATCCAAAATAAATCCTTTTTCGCAGTCAGCTTTAGCTAAACGTTCTTTTACAATACCAATTGTAACTTCATCTGGAACTAATTGTCCAGCATCCATGCAAGCTTTTGCTTGTTTTCCAAGTTCAGTACCTTCTTTTACTGCTGCACGAAACATATCCCCAGTAGAGATATGAGGAATTTTAAATTCTTCTACTAGCCTAGCTGCCTGAGTACCTTTACCAGCACCAGGAGGGCCCATTAAAAGGATGTGCATAAGAATCCTCCTTACTTCATAAAACCTTCATAATGGCGCATTACGACCATTGATTCAATTTGTTTCATCGTATCAAGCGCAACCCCTACCACAATTAGTAACGCAGTACCACCAAAATGAATACCTTCAATATGTGTAGCACCCGCAAGCATTGTTGGTAAGATTGCAATGAATGCAAGGAAAAATGCACCCGCTAATGTAATACGTGTCATAATACGGTCTAAATAATCTGCAGTTGCCTGTCCTGGACGAATTCCAGGAATGAAACCACCGTATTTTTTCAAATTATCAGCGAGATCCGGAATTTTAAATGTAACCGCAGTGTAAAAATACGTAAAAAACAAAATCAATAAAGCATACATCGCAGTTTGAAATGGTGTTCCCCACTGGAAGTATTCTGCAATAGTCTTAATCCATGGAGTTTGTACGAATTGAGCTAATGTAGGCGGAAACATCAATACTGATGATGCAAAGATGATTGGAATAACGCCGGCCTGATTTACTTTGAGCGGTATATGCGTAGACTGGCCACCGTAAGTTTTACGACCTACAACGCGTTTTGCGTAGGAAACCGGAACTCTACGTTGTCCTTGTTGAATAGCAACAACAAATACTATCATAGCAAGGGCAATGATTGCAAAAAATAGTACATTAAAATAACTTATTGTACCTGCTTGCAAATAGTTATATATAGTACCCAAATTCTGTGGTAGGGCTGCTACGATACCTGCGAAAATGATAAGTGAAATACCATTTCCCACACCATGTGCAGTTATCTGCTCACCAATCCACATGAGGAACACTGTTCCTGCTGTTAGGGTAATAGCAATAATAAGAATTGATGTAATACTAGGATTAATTATGGCCTGTTTAAGACCAATAGACATTCCTACTGCCTGTAAAAATGCCAAGACAACAGTCAAATAACGGGTCGTCTTGGTGATTTTTTTATGTCCCTCTTCACCTTCCTTAGACCACTGTTCTAAAGTCGGTATCACTACAGTCAATAATTGAATAATAATTGACGCATTGATGTATGGGGTAATACTCATAGCAAAGAGAGAAAATTTACTTAAAGCACCACCGGAAAATAAATCCAAAAGACCAAACAAACTACCGCTGTTAAATAGTTGTTCAATTACTGAAGGATTTACTCCAGGCACCGGGATATGAGTCCCGAGCCTGAAGACTGCAAACATAATAAGTGTAAAAACAATTTTCTGTCGCAATTCGGTGATTTTGAGGATATTGCTAAGAGCTGAAAGCACTTAGATCACCTCTACTTTTCCACCTGCTGCTGTAATTTTTTCTTCAGCAGATTTTGTGAAGCCGTTTGCTACAACAGTTAATTTCTTAGTAATTTCGCCGTTACCAAGAATACGTACACCGTCACAAACGTTTTTAAGGATACCTGCTTCTACTAGTGCTGCTGGATCTACTGTTGCGCCATCTTCAAAACGATTTAAAGAAGAAACGTTTACTTCAGCATATTCTTTTGCAAAAATATTTTTGAAGCCACGTTTTGGCAATCTACGGTATAAAGGCATCTGGCCACCTTCAAAACCTGTACGTACGCCGCCGCCGGAACGAGCGTTCTGACCTTTATGACCACGTCCGGAAGTTTTACCTAAACCAGAACCTAAACCACGACCAACACGAATACGAACTTTTCTAGAGCCCGGTGCTGGTGATAATTCATGTAATTTCATAACCTGGACACCTCCTCTAAATTATTCGCCGATTTTTTCTACTGTAATAAGATGTTCTACTTTATGAAGCATACCTCTGATTGTAGCTGTATCTTCATGTTCTACTGTAGAATTTAATTTACGTAATCCCAAAGCCTGAATTGTTCTTCTCTGAGTTTCAGGTCTGCCGATCAGACTTCTTGTAAGGGTAATTTTCACTTTTGCCATTGAAATATTTCCTCCTTAACCCAAAAGTTCCTGAACGGATTTTCCACGAAGTTCAGCTACAAGCTCAGCTTTTTTAAGCTGTTCTAAACCTTTAATAGTTGCACGAACCATGTTATTAGGGTTAGAAGAACCTAAAGATTTTGTTAAAATATCACCAACACCTGCAAGTTCAAGAACTGCACGAGCTGGACCACCTGCGATAACACCAGTACCTTTTGCAGCTGGTTTTAAGAGCACACGACCTGCACCGAATACACCGAGGCTTTCGTGTGGAATAGTTTTATCTACTAAAGAAACTTCTACAAGATTCTTTTTAGCATCTTCAATGCCTTTTCTAATTGCTTCTGGTACTTCACTAGCTTTACCTAGACCTGCACCAACATGACCGTTTTTATCGCCTACTACAACAAGAGCGCTGAAAGAGAAGCGACGGCCACCTTTTACAACCTTAGCAACGCGATTGATATACACAACTTTTTCTTCTAATTCAAGTGCGTTTGCGTCAATATTGGCCATTAATTTACCTCCTGTTCTAATATTAGAATTTCAAACCAGCTTCACGAGCTGCATCTGCTAAAGCTGCTACACGACCATGATATACATAGCCACCGCGGTCAAATACAACTTCAGTTATACCTTTTTCAAGAGCACGTTTTGCTACAGCTGCACCTACAGCTTTAGCTGCTTCGATGTTACCACCATAAGCGCTAAAATCTTTATCTTTAGTGCTTGCGGATACGAGTGTAACACCATTAACATCGTCAATAACTTGAGCATAAATATTGCTTAAGCTACGGAATACGTTTAAACGAGGTCTTTCAGCTGTACCAGAAATATGATTACGAACTCTTAAATGACGTTTCTGACGAGCTTTATTTTTATCCTGTTTATTAAACAAAACCAGCCACTCCTTTCTTTTTCTAACTAAAGATTATTATTTCTTAGAACCAGTTTTACCAGCTTTACGACGGATATGTTCGCCTTCGTACTTAATACCTTTTCCTTTATAAGGTTCAGGTTCTCTGTAAGAACGAATTTTAGCTGCAATAGCGCCAACTGCTTCTTTATCGATACCAGATACAATAATCTTGTTAGGAGCAGGAGCTTCTAATTTGATTCCAACAGGAGGTTCAACAACTACTGGATGGGAAAAACCTAAAGATAAGTTAAGGTTTTTACCAGCCTGTGCAGCTCTATAACCTACACCATTAATTTCAAGATTTCTTACAAAGCCTTGTGTTACACCTACAACCATATTGTTGATAAGAGTACGAGTAAGACCATGTAAAGATCTATGCATTTTATCTTCGGATGGACGTTCTACTGTTACAACGCCTTCACCTACTGTAATTTTCATATCTTTATGACAGTCACGGCTAATTTCTCCTTTAGGACCTTTAACCGCTACGTGATTATGTTCATCAACTGTTACAGTAACCCCAGCAGGGATTGTAATCGGTTCTCTACCAATTCTTGACATCTGTACACCTCCTAGTCTAAAACTAATTTTACCATACGTAAGCTAAAACTTCGCCACCAACACCTTCGCGACGTGCTTGTTTATCACTCATAATTCCTTTGGAAGTAGAGATGATAGCAATACCAAGACCACCAAGAACACGTGGTAATTGATCTTTTTTAGCATAAGCACGAAGACCAGGTTTAGAAATACGTTTAATACCAGTGATAACTTGTTCACGGTTTGGACCATATTTCAAATTGATTGTGATAACACCTTGTTTGTTATCTTCTGCGAATGTGAAGTCTTTAATGAAACCTTCTTCTTTAAGAACTTCTGCAATAGCCTGTTTAATT
>Garnier_p2__coassemble_1817_pt1 | contig 16607 bp, 15 predicted proteins | sample Garnier_p2__metabat2_low_PE_022 | metagenome-assembled genome bin Garnier_p2
TGAATGATTATTGTTATCTAACTTCATAGTATTATTAGTCCTTTCTTTCATATAATTAATTATACTATCGAGTAATTTATATTACAATACTTTTAGTAAACATCGAGCTTACTAAAAAATCCGTAATTCATCTTACCACCTAAAGAGGTGGGAGAATTCTTACGGATTTGGGTTAAATTAAAAGATAATGAATATGATGGATTTGTAGGAAATTTAGATGTATGTGTAGAATATATTTTAAGTAATGATAATGTATTTACGATACATTATTTTGTAAAAACTGATAAAAAAACTATATGCAATATGACTAATCATACGTATTTTAATTTATTGGGAAGTAATAATAATAATAGTATAGAAAAACATTATTTAAAAATTAATTCAGATGAGGTAGCTAAAGTAGATAAAAAAACATTGCCTACTGGGGAATTTTTAAAAACAAAAGATGATAATGTATTTAATTTTAAAGAATTTCGTAAAATTGGTTTATATGGTATGAAAAATCATGAACAGCAACAAATTGTTAATAATGGATATGATCATGCATTTAAATTAAATAAAGTTGAAAAATCAAATCAAAATATTTCTTTAAAAGAAAAAACTACTGGTATTCAATTAGATGTTACAACTACAGAAGATGCAGTAGTTATTTATACTTGTAATAAAGTAAATACCCCCTATGAATTGGAAAATTATAAATTACAAAGGTATGCTGGAGTTACAATAGAAACACAACAAATGCCAGATATAGTAAATTCTAAGCAGATAGATAAAATTATAATTACATCAGAGAAACCGTATGATAGTAAAACATTATTTAAATTTAGTTTAGTAGAGGAGAATGTATAATGAAAAGATCAGAAATTAATAAAATTATAGATTACACAATTGATAAGGCAGAATATTTTAAAATACCATTACCACCATTTGCTTTTTATACAGCTGAAGATTGGAAAAAAGTAACTAAAGATGAAGAAGAAATTGTAGATAATATGCTCGGTTGGGATATTACAGATTTTGGTACAGGTGATTTCGCTCATGTAGGGTTGACTGTTTTTACTTTTAGAAATGGTAATTTTAATTTAAAAGATAAATATCCTAAAAATTATTGTGAAAAATTATTATTTGTACGAGATGGTCAGATTTTACCGTTTCATTTTCACTGGTATAAAATGGAAGATATCATAAATCGTGGTGGTGGAACACTTAGAATTACTTTATATAATGCTGATGAAAATGAAAATTTTGCAGATACACCAGTAGAAGTAACAGTAGATGGTAAAAAAATCACTATTCCCGCAGGTGGACAAATTTTCTTAAAACCAGGTCAAAGCGTTACTTTAAAACCATATCAATATCATCAATGGCAAGGTGTTGAAGGCACAGGCGATATTGCATTATTTGAAGTTTCTACAACGAATGATGATACTAAAGATAATCGTTTTTATGAAGCACAAGCACGTATTCCAGAAGTGGAAGAAGATACTGTAGCAAATCATTTAATGTTTAAAGATTATAAAGAATATATAACATATTAATAAAACTAAGAAAGAGCCAAAGTATTAAAATAGTATACTTTGACTCTTTTTTGTTAAGAAAGCAAAAATAATATAGTTTATTTGAGTGTTTTTATTATAATAAGGAAAAATTTAATTATTTTATGATTAAAAATGCCAAAATAAATTTCGGAAAGTAGATATATATAGTAGAGCTAAATTTTGGATTTTTAAAGAGTATATAGTTTTGTTAATGATAGTTAAATTTTTAAGAAAAGGATTTTATAATAAAGGAATAGAACAAGTATTATAGATTATAAATGATAGTATAGCCTTATTTTAAAATTTATGAACAATGTGTTCATATTCAAGATAATGATATATATTATTATGTAGAGAATATATAATAAATGAATTTAAAGGAGTAAATTTTTATGAGAAAAATTTTTCTTTCAACTAGCTTAATACAAGAAATTAATAGGGATAATCTTACACAGTATGTAAGTGATGATTTTAAATTAGCAGAGGCAAAATATTTATTTCCAGTATCTTACATAATCGATAATCAGCTAGAGGATAATGATAAGATTGTAGTAATTACAGGGGTAGTGCAAACAAAAAGACCAAAAGAAAACTATGAATTATATAAACAAGAAATTAGACAATTAGTAGCAAAAAAAGCTATCCATGTGGATTTGGAATTTATTGAAATTAAACAGGCAGTAGATTTTGATTCATCGACATTTAATAAATTTTTTAAAGATATAATTACATTAATTCAAGATGATGACCTTATTTTTACTGATATAACTTTTGGTATGAAATGTTATAGTCTGAGTATGTTTATAGCCTTAGCATATGTGACAAAAGCTGGTAAAAATATCAATGTAGATACTATTATTTATGCACAAAAATATACAGGCAAAAAAAATGAAGAAAATATATCTAAAATTTATGATATAACAGGATTATTTTCATTGAATACGTTGGCAAGCAATGCTCAAGCAGGACAAAAAGAAGATTTGGATAGTTTATTAGATTTTATTATTGATTAAATTGGTGTGATAAATATTTTGTTGATTGATAGATTGAGGGTATTACTGTGATTGATAAAAATAAACCAAAAAAGAAGCCTCAAAATATAGAGGAGTTGGCATTTGCAATAAAATTTTTAGCAGAAGAATATACAAAAGTAGAATTAATGAGATTTAGAAGTGATTTGGTTAGTGAACTATTAAAAAAAATAAAATTAAGTGATTTTACGAAAGACTATCAAGGCAAAACTTATATAGGTAAAGATAATGATAAACTTAGTGAACATAATAATAGTAAATTATTAGAAGAAAGCGTTCAATATAATGAATATGATTCTGTAGCGATAACAAAAGCATATATATCATCAATGGAAAGTTATGGTATGCGAGATGAAGAAACAGGGGAGATTGTACCTTTTTTACAAATATTTCGTGCACATTATAAATATAAAAAATTAGATATAGCAAAAAATAAATTAAAAGAAAATCGTTATAGTGTAGAAATAAAAGAAAAAGAAAAACAAATTAAAGACTATTTGGTAGCATTAAATAAAAAATGGGGTAAAAAAGAATTACCAGATATTATTTGGAATTATGATAAAGCTGTTTTATTTATAAGAAATTTATCTATGGATAAAGATAATAGAGATAAAGCACTACAAACTTTGACTGATTTATATACAACAAGTTATGTAAAACGTGAATCAGGGATACCAATGGAAGATGTAGAAGGTAATCAAGTAGAAAGTAGTTCTTTTGAACAAGTAGCAATAACTAGCGAAAAAGAAAAAGCAAATCAAGTAGATAGATTAACTAATTTAATTGAAAATTTGTATGTAGAAGTTGATGATGATTTAAAATTGTATGCAAAATACTATATAACGATGAAAATTTTATTAAAGTATACGATGTTAGGTCATAGAAATACAGAAATTGAATTTTATATTGATAAAGATTTACAAGAGTTTTATTATAGAAATTATAGTGATTGTACCGATGAAAAATATATAAAAGATATTATAGCTGATTATATTGGAAAAAAATCAGATACTGTAAGAAAAAAATTGAATAAAGTAGGAAATATCATTCAAAATAGTTTGTTAAAATCAGTGAGTAAAAAAATATAATAAATTTTTAAATTAGAAGGTGTATTTATGAGCAAAGAAATCGTAATGTTTGTAATGAGTAAATTTAGTAACAAGGGGTCTATTGAGTACAATGATGTTTCGGGAGGCTTTAAGGAAGTTTGTACACATACAAATGAAGCATCTTTAAAATATATGATTTGGAAATTACGTAAAGAACATAAAAAAATTGATACGGTGTATGCTTTTGTATCTAAAGAAGTAGAACCAGAATTAGATAGATTCAAGAGTCTATTTATTAAAGAGCATTTAGAAATAAAAACTGTGCCAATGTATGATGTGAATTTATCAGGATCATTTAAAAGTATTTCGATGATGGCAGATATTTTACATCAATATGATAATGTTAATGAAAATAAATTAAATAAAACTGATAAAAACAATAAAAAACTAACTATTCATGTTGATTTAACAGGTGGACCACGACATTCAGTAATGTTAATGATGGCTTTAATTCAAATTGTTAAATTCACAGGTGCAAAAATTGGTATGGTTACATATGCAAATATTTTGAATAACCAGTATGGCTTAATTGAAGATACACATGAATTAATGAATTTATTTACTTTGATTAGTGGTGCAGATAAATTTGTATCTTTTGGTGATGTATCACAAATAAAAGAGTATTTTAAAGACCGAGAAAATAATTCAGAATCTTTAAACAAAGTATTGACCGCTATGGAAAATTTATCTGAAACGATAAAAGTTTGTGGCAGTTATCCTAGTATGACTAATACTTTAGATACACTATATAAAACTATTCAAGAATATGAACAATTTTATGAAAAAAATAAACCAAATCTTTCTGAACAAGAAGTATTTTTTGGCAAATTACTACCAACTATAAGAAATGAATATCAAGATATAATGCCTATTGAAGGAAAAAATGCTACACCAGTAGAGATTATAAGATGGTGTGTAAAACGTAGTTTTTTACAACAGGCGACAGTATTTTATACGGAATGGCTTCCAGATTATTTAATCAATAATAAATTAGTGGAAGTGACTAAACAAGAAATAATTAATAAATGTGAAGCGAGTAAATTAGAGTGGTCTAGTTGTTCAATATATTTATTTAAAAGTTATAACCCACCAATAAAAAAATCTATTTTACAACAAGAAACAAATATAACAATATCTAAAGATAAATTAACTTATGCTGATATAAAAAATTTAATACAAACAGGTTGGCGAGCTAGTGAAATTTTAATAAAAATAAGAAACAAAAATGAAAAATTTGAAGCGTTTATTAGTGATTTAATAAAATTTGAAAAGAAAACCTCTACAAAAAATTTTGCAGGTAGAATAATGAACTTAGCGGATGATGATATAAAAAAAGTTATTTTAAAAATAGCAACTCCGAATAATACTAGCTTTGAAAACTATTTAAATAAGAGAATAAAAGCAGAAATATATGCTGATAAAGTAATTTTAAGTGCTTTAAAAAATATAAAAAAAGAAAAAATTTATGAGTTTTTTGATTTAGAACCAGTAACTAAAAATGAAAAGAATATTGGAGAAAAAGCACAAAACAGAGCAAAAGTATTTGAACAGCTTTTAAAATCAGGGGATATTATAACTAAATTGCCACAAGAAAATTTAATAAAATTTGCTAATCAATATAGTGAATATGTAGGTCAGTGGCGCAATAAATTTAGTCATGCTAACAGTGATAATTCCAACAAAGAAAATAATATAAATATTGTAAATTCACTTATTGAAAGTGTTGAATTAATTGAAATAAAAAAATAAATGGTGGTGCAATTAATGGATAAGATGAATAAAGAAGTAGGTGCAATCTTATTAGATACACGTTCGATTCAAAAATATGTATTTTCATGTAATAAATTGAAAACTAATGTAGGTGCGTCTTATTTAGTAGATGGGATTTTTAACGATTTGATGCAAGATATAATATTGCCGAAATTTAATTTAAAAATGCCCAAAACGCCTTGGCAAAAAGCTGAAGGAATACAGATGATAAGTGATTCTGATATTGAAGCTGAAATCGTATATATCGGTGGCGGTAATATGTTGATACTTATCAATAAATATTCGAATGATATTCAAAAAAATTTAAAATTATGTCGAGAAATTGTAGGTTGCTGGTCATTAGAAATATTAAAAAAAGCACCAGGATTAAAAACTGGCGCAGCTATTGGCATGATGGATATTAGCAAAGAAGAATTTAAAAATTCTTTGAATAAAATGTATGTAGAATTAAAACAAAATCAAAATACTGTTTTACCGCAAGTAGATTTACCATACACAGGATTTACTTTAGAATGCGATATTAGTGGCAAAACAGCAGATACTATAGATAAGACTAATGATGAAAAACGTTGGATTGCGAAAGAAGTTGCCGCCAAAACAGATGCTTATGAGTATGCTGCTCAAAAAGTGCGTGATGAATATGAAGATGTTTTGGGTGATGAATATGATTTTGTTAGCGAAATAGATAAAATTGGTTATAAAGAAGGCGAAAGCTATATAAGTATTATCCATATTGACGGAAATAATATGGGAGTAAAATTCAGTAAATGTAAAGATTCTCAAGAGCGTAAAGAATTATCTTTGCGTGTGGTAAAAATTGTACATGAGGCTTTTCGTGAATTAATAAAAACTATTGTAGCTGAATATGATAGTGAAGTATATAAAGAAGCATTATCCATGAAGAACTTACAAGAAAATGGTAAAAAATTGTTACCAATAAGACCAATTATTATTGGCGGTGATGATATAACATTTGTTTGTCCAGCTAGAGTAGGGATTGAATATGCAAAAAGATTTATTGAAGCAGTAAATAAACAAGAGTTTTTAAATGCAGAACAACACAAGCGTATGAGTAAAGACAGTAATATGAAATTGAGTGATACTATGAGTTGCTGTGGTGGTGTAGCGATAGTACCAGCAAAATATCCATTTTTTAGAGCATATCAATTAGCAGAACATCTTTGCGGTTCAGCAAAAAGTAAATCTCGTCAAAATGATAATAGTTTAATTGACTTTGCTATTTTATATGGAGAAATGACACCAACACTTGAACAATTATGTCGTCAACAATATTGTGCGGTAGAAGGATATCTTCATTATGGTCCATATAGTATCAAAGAAAAAGTAGAAGATTATAGTCATATTGATGATTTAATGCGTTTAAAAGATGAAATAAAAGCCAAATTAGCAAGTAATAAAATTAAAGAAATGCGTGATGTATTAGTAAAAGATTTGCATACACAAGCACGTTTCTTAGAAAATTGTATTCCAATACAGGATATTTTAAGAGCTGAAACTAATAAAAAAGAATTGAAAAATGAGGAAAAAGAAATCAGGGCAAAAGATTTTTGGCAAAAGAAACAAGATGAGAGTGAATTAAAAACTCGTTATGTAGATGCAATAGAAATTATAGATTTTACATTGCCTAAAATAAAGGAGAATTAACAAATGGATATTTTTAAATTAAAAATAATAGCAAAATCTCCGCTACAATTGGGGTATGGTAGAGCTGATATAGTTATTGATTCAGAAGTCGTACACGATAAATATGGTATGCCTTATTTTCCAGCTAAAAGATTTAAAGGTCTATTGTATGAAAGTGCTATAGAAATGGCTGAAATGAGCAATGAAGAATGGATACAAAAAAAAGATATTGATAAATTATTTGGCCAAGGTGAAGATGGAGTTTCAAAAATACGTATCGAAAATTTTTATTTAAAAAATTATGATAAATTATATGCTGATTGGCAATATTTAAATGATAAATATCGTGGATTTTTTACACCAGAAAATATTTTAGAATTATATACAGATATACGTTATCAAACAAGTATAGATAAAAAGTCAGGAACAACTGCTGATGGTAGCTTGCATAATATGCGTGTAATCGATAGTGGAGTAGAATTTTATGGGGATATAGAATTAAAAGAACCTAGTGAAATCAATCAAAAAATATTAGTATTAGCTTTAAAAAATTTACGCTTTGCTGGGGCAAAACGCAATCGTGGTTGCGGAAAAATTGTATGCACAATATTGAATGAAAATAAAATATCACGAAAACTATTGAAAGAAGTGATTTAAGTGAAACAAATAGAATATCTTATAAAAACGTTATCGCCAGTAACTTTTGCCAAACGAAATAATGATAATACTTTATATAATACAGAAAAATATGTTTCAGGTGCTATTTTTCGTGGGTTATTAGCTAATAAATTTATTCAAGATAATAAGTTAGGAAAACTTGCTCATGAAAATAAAGATTTTAGCAATATTTTTTTATCCGCTAAAGTAAGATTTTTGCCAGCCTATCCTATGGGAAGAACATTAAAAGAAGGTTTTGAACCATATATTTTGCCACTTTCACTTATGAAAAGTAAAGATGGAAAGATATTAAAAGATATTGCAAATGGTGAAAAAATTGAACCTGGTTTTAAGAAAATGACAGGTTTTGCTGTAAAAAAAGCTAATAAAATTTGTAAAGTAGATATAGATACTCAAATAGAGTTTCATATGTCAAGAAGTAGTGATACGGCTCGTATTTTAGGTAGTAATCGTGATGGTAAAGTATTTAATTATGAATATATTGAACCATATCAATATTTTAAAGGACAGATTATTGTTGATGATGATTTGGTAGATAAAATATCTACATATTTAAGAACATTAGAACAAAAAAATGTATATATAGGTCGTTCACGTAATGTACAATACGGTAAATGTGAATTTAAAATTTTATCGGTAAAAGATTGTTTAGGAGAAAATTTAAAAGCGGATAAAAAATATTATTTATATGCTTATACACCGTATATTCCGAATAAAGAATGGCAACGTGTAGATTTTGTGGCAGAAAATTTATGTGAAATTATTAATAAAAAATTAGCCAATAGAGGCGTCGATACAAAAGCGTTAAATCTAAAAAAAGGCAATTTAATTTATGCAACTAATGAAGAATACAGTGGTTATGTAGGTGTATGGCAAGTTCGTAGAGAACGCAAAATGGGTATATCTGCAGGTTCAATGATAGAAATTAATCTAGATAAAATTGATAAAGAAAGTATAGCAAAATTAAATGCGATTTTATTTGCTGGGTTAGGTGATAGAACTCAGGAAGGGTTTGGTCAATTTAGATTAATGCAACCATTGGAAAATTTAGAGTTAGAAGAAGTAAAAAAACAAATAGAACTAAATCATACAATTAGTGATAATGTAAAAAAACAAGCCAAAACTATTATTCAAAATAGAATTTTATTAGAAGTAAAAAAACAAGCTGTAAATGATGTAGATAATAAGACAAAATTTATAGCTAAAAGTAGAACTACATTAAATCGTATTGAAAATCTAGTCAATAGTAATAAATCTAAAATGCAAATTCAAAATGAATTAAATTCATTTAATAAAATTGCAATTGACAATTTAGAGCAGATTTTTGTAAATAAAGAAAAATTATGGGAAGTATTGACTGAAAAAAATAATGTAGAATTACCGTATGCTAATATTGATTGGAAAAAAATGTTAGGTTTGAATGATAAGAATTTACAGTTATTACAAGATATGCAAAAAGATTTAGGTAATGATGTTTTTATTATTGATGAAGATACATTATATAAAGAATATTTCCTCTGGTTTGTACGTCATGCGAAAAAAGTAATAAGTGATAAAAATAAAGAACTTAAATAAGGGGGATAATATAATGGATATAAATAAAAATAATTCAGCAAAAATCGTAAAAAAAGTTGTTTTTAATATTTTAATGCAAACAAAATCCCCTTTAAGAATATCTTCGGGTATAGATGATGGAATTACAGATATGTTAGTATTAAAAGATAAAAAAGGTAGAGCATTTATACCAGGAACTTCTTTGGCAGGGGTATTACGTGGTAAAATTTCGAGTATTTATACAGAAAAAATAGCAGATTTATTATTTGGTAGTATTGCTGATGATGGTAATCAAAGTATGCTAAATATCAGTGATATTGTTTTAGAAAATACAAAAATAATAAATAGAGATGGTATAAAAATCAATTCATTTACAGGAGTAAGTGAACAAGGTAGTAAATATGATTTTGAAGTAATCGATAGGGGTGCTACTGGAAGTTTAGCTGTTGAAGTAACTATTCGTGAAAATATGCTAAAAGTAATTGAAAAATTAAATATAAATTATCGGCCAGAGCATAAAAATGAAGGCTTTGCTGTAAATGGTGATGTTTATGGAGAAATATTAGCTACATTAGCAGATATATTGACTTCAGGTATAAGTATAGGGGCATTAACAAGCAAAGGTTTTGGGAAAATACAAAGTGTTGAACCTGTAAAAATGAATGTATTTGATTTTCAACAAAAAAATGGTGCAAAATTTTGGTGGCAATATTTAAATAATCAATATCAAGAACAACCTGTATATATAGGTAAAATAATTGTTGATGAAGCCAAAGAAGATTTTGTAATGCAACTAGATTGTGCATTACAAAGTTCAATGATTATTCGTGATTATGATGTAGATATATCTGAAGGAGAGTCAAGAATATCTGCTGTACAAATGAAAAGTGGAAATGATTTCGTTATTCCAGGTACAAGTATTAAAGGGGTATTAAAAACTGGAGCACATAATATTTTACGTAATTTAGATTATGATGAAGAAACAACTAGAGAATTTTTGGCTTTATTAATGGGTAAAGAAACTAATACCAATATTGCCGGACAAAAAAGTCGATTAATTGTAGATGAAGTATATATTAACTCAAGAGCGATAAATAGTAAAAATCATAGTCGAAACCGTATTGACCGTTTTACTGGGGGAACAATAGAAGGGGCTTTATTTACAGAAAAACCTATTTGGCAAACTAATAAAAATGAAGCAACTATTGCTTTAAATATACGTGTGCAAAATTGTCAGCATGATGAAGCAGGATTATTATTATTATTAATGAAAGATTTATGGTTAGGTAATTTATCTATTGGTGGTAATAAAGCTATTGGTAGGGGTGTACTGAAAGGGATACATTGTCAAATAAATTATTTAGATGATGTATTCGTAATTGATGATACCGATGGATTTAAAATAAGTGGTGATGTAGATAAATTAGAAAGCTATGTTCGACAATTAGGCGGTGAGTAATCATGAATAATGAAGGAAAAAAGAATTTAAAAGAAAGTTTTTTTAAACAGGAAAACTATTTAACAGTACAGGAAAATATATATTCGATAAAAGAAGAATATACAGATATAAAAAATATACAAGAATTTTTAAATCAATATGCAAAAAATCAATATAAAGTCGTTATTCATGCAGTAAATGAAATAAAATTTGGTTATTATAATTTACAAGCAGATAATAATTTTACTTTTGCAGATGATAAGGCTATTGAAGAGGCATATATATTGCAAATGAGATTATTTAATCAAAATGAAGAAATTTTAATCAAACAAGATAATGATGATATAGATAACAACACTTATATAGCACGTATTATAAAAGATAGTAAAGAAAAAAAAGAACAAAAGCAATTAGTGCAAGTAATTGATGATGCGTCAATATTATTTGGTGAACGAATAAATGATAGTAAAATAAAAGATGGTTTTGCTCATCTAGTAGAGTCGGGACGAAAAATATCGTTAATTATACCTACGAACGAACAAGCTAAAGCGTATGCACTTGTTACACGTAGTTATATAGATTTTGATGAAAAAACAGGACAAGCAGGTATTGGCTATTATCGTTATTTAGATATAAGACCACAAGTAAAATAAAAGGGGTGGTATTAATGAAAAACTCTTCTAATAAAACAAATTCAAAAAATAAAAAAAATGAATTTGATAGAAATAATAAAGCTGTTGCACCATATAACTTTGTACCTTTAAATGATGTAGTATTACATCCACCTTTATATAAATATGTAAAATCTTGTTCACAGGTTCAAGAAATACAAAATGAATATAAAAATTTTTTATTGGATGGGTCAAAATATAGTGGATATATTGATGTAGATATTGAAAATATTACGCCTTTATATATTGGAGGAGAAAATAAAAAATTCTTTTCTGATGGGGTGAATCTGTGTATTCCAGGAAGTAGTTTACGTGGCTGTTTAAAAAATATTTTTAAAATAATCACTAATAGTGCATTTCGTATAGATAAAGAAAATCCAGATATCACAGATAAAATATGATATTTTAGAAATTTAGCAGGTTCTAAAAATGACCCTACTAAAGTGTTATACAAAAATAAATTTATTGTAAGTAAAAAAACAAGAAAAGGTAAATCGATAAGTGTAAGTAAAGCACAAGCTGGTTTTTTAGTACGTGAGAATAAACAGTATTATATTTGTCGAGCAGATTTAGAAACAAAAAAAGGTAGTGATGAGAAAGTAAATCCGCAAAAGATGTCTAGCATAACTTGGTACAATGATAGAGCAGAAGTTTTTACTGGTAAAATGGATGGGAAAAGACATTATTATGAAATTGCGCATCCTGTATGGAATGATAAATATATAATACCTGAAGAAGTATTAAAGGGATATCGTGATGATAAAAATAGAAAGAGCTTAAATTTATTGCAGGTAAAAAATGCTATAAGAGGAACAGCAAAATATGCATTTTTAAAAGGTGCAGAAAACTTTGATTATATAGTACCTTGTTTTTATGTAGAAGAAAATGGTGTAGTCAGTCATTTTGGTGCAGGGCCATATTATCGTATCCCATATAAAAATAGTATTGGTGACCATGTACCAAATCAATTAAAAGACGCACAAGTTGACTTTACAGATGCCATTTTTGGTAATAAAGAATGCTGGGGTAGCCGAGTATTTGTAGAAGATTGTTATCTACAAAATGATAATTCTGCATTAGAAAAAGAAGCTTGTAGTAAAATTCTTATGGGACCGAATCCTACATCTTTTCAATTATACTTAGATGAATATAAAAAAGGATGGGCAGCACATTGGGAAAATGATACAAGTATTCGAGGATATAAATTTTATTGGCATAAAAAGATGGATTGGCATGGCAAAAAAGATTCAAATGAAAATATGAATAATATTATTGCTCCGGTGAAACCTAATAATCATTTTAAAGGCAAAATACGTTTTGAAAATCTAGATGAAGTAGAATTAGGTGCATTGATGTATTTATTTAGATTAGCCGAAGAAAAAGATATTTGTTATAAATTGGGTATGGGAAAACCAATTGGATTAGGTAGTATAAAAATAAATAGTAAATTTTATCTTAGGAATGATGAATATTATAAAAAATTATTTTCTACTGATAAACAAAAATTTGTTCAAGCTAAGGAAGAATTGGATAATGAATTATATATAAATGAATTTTTATCCTATGTGAAAAATAATTTATCAAATGAATCATATAAATTATATACAGAGCGTATAGAAGATTTGAAAAAGATATTAAGTACTCATTATATGAATACTTATAGTAAAAAATTTAATGAATTAACTAGATATATGGTAATAGATAGTAAGGAAAATAAAAATGAAAATAAATATACAGAAATAGATTCTAATTTGGTAAAAAATAGAGCTCTATTATCAACGATAAAAGAGGTAGTCAAAGGTTTAAAATAAAAATAAAAATTAAATATTAAAATAAAAATAGCTAAGTTTAGTACTTAGCTATTTTTGCATATAAATTTATATAAAGCCTGTATTTTATTAAAAAATGCCCAAAATAAAGATTAAAGCTGGATATATATTATAGATGATAAAGAAAAAAGTGAGGTAAAAGAAATCATGTGTAAATTATCCTTTAAAAATAATATTTATTTTGTGGCAAAACGTTCGGTAAAAAGTAGAAATAAATTAGATTATTATTTAGTAGTACCAGGTAGAGGATATGAATATGCTTTTACGAAAACTTTCAAAAAATGTTGTTATAACACATATAAAGCACCGGTATTATTAAATAAAGTATTACATGATAGAAGACATAATACAGCTTTGATGAATTTAAAAAAATATTTAAATTATATGATGCCTTATCTTGTAGAATATTTAGGGTTAGAACACTTAGTTTTGAATTATACAAAAAAGGTAAATTATAATTGTTAATTTTAATTGATAAAAAGGAGTTTTAATAATGAATATAATAAATTTAACACCACATGATATAACTGTTATTAAGGTTAAAGATAATACTAAAAAAATTATACCACGCTCGGGGAAAATAGCACGTTGCGAACAAATTGAAGACTTAACAGGCAATATTGACGGTATAAAATTGTATAAAACTAATATGGGAAAAGTAATTGACTTGCCAGAAAGAAGTAAAGATACATTATATATAGTATCAATGATAGTAGCACAAGCAGTCAAAAATAAACGTGATGATGTAATAATACCATTTGGTCTTGTACGAGATGAAAAAGGGGTGATTATTGGTTGTCAGGGCTTTGCAAGAATAAAAGACTAATCAGATAGAGATTAGTCTTTTTTTAGTTGGTTTTGTTTATTTTTTAAAAGTGTAAGATAAAATGACCCACCAATAATAAATACACCGCCAATAATGGATAAAGTGAGCATGATTTCATCAAAAAATACATATTTTCAGATAGCATTCAAAAATACGCCTAAATACATAATGAAACATCTTGGTTAGAGAATTTTATATGGCAAGATTTCATGATTAGTAAAATTATAATAACACCAATAAAACTACGAACGAATACAATTTCATCGGTAGGCATAGTGATACTGAGCTTTTTGACCATGACATTCATAATGCTAAATATAAAAATAGATAACATGGCAAAGATAAGACCTTGATTAAACAATAAATCACGCCCTTAATATGTAGTTATATATGTATATAGTATATCTTAGAAGAAAATTCGTTTGAAGTACAGAAAAAAATAAAGGACTGCTGTGCAGTCCTTTTTGAAAAGATAAGATATATATTAAAAAGTTGTTTGTAAATTATAGTTTATTTATTTGTATTGATATAATATCCCAAGGTATTTATATTTGGCGAATATATATATTGGGGGATTTATTAAGCAAATGGATTTTCTGTTGGGTACATCATAGTTTTTGGCTGGTTGAATGCAACGTCTTCAACACCTAAGAATTTGAAGATGCTGAATAATGCTTTACCATAATGACCAAAAGCTACAGCGCCATGATGAGGATATTGTTTTTCAATAAGAACATGACGGTAGAAACGACCCATTTCAGGAATAGCGAAGATACCAATACCACCGAAGGAACGAGTAGCAACAGGTAATACTTCACCTTCTGCTATATAAGAGCGTAATTGTCCAGCTGCATTGCTTTGGAGACGATAGAATGTGATTTTACCTGGAGCAATATCGCCTTCCAAAGTACCACGAGTGATATCTGGAGTGCCACCATTTTCAAGTAAACGATTTTGGATAAGCTGATATTTGATAGCACCTTTAGCGAGTTTGCACATAGGAGTATTACCGCAATGGAAGCCCATGAATGTATCTTTTAGAGTGTAGTTTTTATATTTTGGAGCAATATCTTCTTCGAATAAATCTTTTGGTACAGAGTTGTTGATATCGAGAAGAGTTACAGCATCGCCACTTACGCAAGTACCAATATATTCGCTGAGTGCGCCATAGATATCTACTTCACAAGCAACAGGAATACCACGAGATACAAGACGGCTATTTACATAGCATGGTTCAAAACCGAATTGAGATGGGAATGCAGGCCAGCATTTATTAGCAAATACTACATATTTTCTAGAACCTTTATGTTTTTCAGCCCAATCAAGTAATGTTAATTCATATTGAGCCATGCGTTTTAAAAGATCTGGATATGGGTTAGCTGTGCCCATTTCTTCAGCCATATCTTTAACGATATCATCAATGCGTGGGTCATCAGCATGTTCTTTATAAGAAACGAGTAAATCAAGTTCGGAGTTTTCTTCGATTTCTACGCCTAAATCATAAAGTGGTTTGATTGGAGCATTGCAAGCAAAGAAATCTTGTGGACGAGGGCCGAATGTAATAATTTTAAGATTAGATACACCGATTAATGCACGAGCAACTGGGTTGAATTCGTTAATCATATTAGCGATTTCATCAGCAGTACCTACAGGATATTCTGGGATAAATGCTTTGATTTTTCTAAGACCAAGGTTATAAGAGCAGTTAAGCATACCGCAGTAAGCATCGCCACGACCATTGATAAGGTCTTTGCCAGTTTCTTCAGCAGCAGCTACATACATTACAGGGCCATCGAATTTTTGAGCAATTAAAGTTTCAGGTGTTTCAGGACCGAAGTTACCTAAGAAAACAACAAGTGCATTACAGCCAGCAGTTTTTACTTCTTCAACTGCTTTGAGCATATCGATTTCATTTTCTACTACAGTTTGAGCTTCGAAAATATCGCCATATTGTTTAGTGTAAGCTTCAACAATTGCTTTTCTACGATTTTCAGAAAGAGAAACGATAAAGCAATCACGACTTACAGCAATGATACCAAGTTTTACATCAGGAATATTATTAAACATGAATATACTCTCCTTTTATATATACACTAATATATTTACGATTTTATTATGTTATTGTGTCTTATGTGCTTAGGCACAATCAAGAACAATTAAAGAATATCATGTAGTGATGTTTTTGTCAATAATAATTTTTTAGAAAATTTATAATAATGGTTTAATGGAGAAAACGTCTTTTTATAAAAAGTATTAGTCATTCAAAAAACTTTAAAAGATAATATTTTTACTTATTTATAATAAAATAGAAAAATATATTAAAAAAATCTGAAAAATGCTAAAAATAAATATTGACGGATAAATTCAAAGATGATATATTTAAAACAACAAATGTGCTTAAGCACAAAATGAGAGGCGGTAAATGATGAAATATTTATTAGGTTTAGATATAGGTACTTCAGCGACAAAGACAGTATTATTTGATGAAACTATGAAAGTTATAGCTTCAGCTTCAGAAG
>Garnier_p2__coassemble_1857_pt1 | contig 16176 bp, 8 predicted proteins | sample Garnier_p2__metabat2_low_PE_022 | metagenome-assembled genome bin Garnier_p2
TGGGTCTGTTATAACTGCGTCTATATTCAAATACATCTATATGTTTCAGTTAAAGTTTTAATGAAATCAAAAAAGTGGTAGCTCATTTATAATTCAAATACATCTATATGTTTCAGTTAAAGCGAACTATATGGTGGGTCTGTTATAACTGCGTCTATATTCAAATACATCTATATGTTTCAGTTAAAGCCTTGTAGCTATTGTGATAGTAAACACAGTAATTTATTCAAATACATCTATATGTTTCAGTTAAAGCAAGGCTTGTACTGGTCTGACGCTCCAGAAACAACAATTCAAATACATCTATATGTTTCAGTTAAAGTGATAGACGCACCGAAAATAAACAGCAAGAAGTGTCATTCAAATACATCTATATGTTTCAGTTAAAGCAAAAGCCGTTTGAATATATCCATAAAAAAGACGTATTCAAATACATCTATATGTTTCAGTTAAAGGTAGTTATAAGTAGCTATAGTAACAAATTATATGAATTCAAATACATCTATATGTTTCAGTTAAAGTCAAATTAGGCTGTCTTTTTCTTTTATAAGAGGGATTCAAATACATCTATATGTTTCAGTTAAAGAAGTGTAAGAGATAATCAAAGACCTGTAGAAAGATTATTCAAATACATCTATATGTTTCAGTTAAAGTGTAACATAGCTTCAATAACATCTTTTGTTTTTGGCATATTCAAATACATCTATATGTTTCAGTTAAAGATAAATATCCTTCAGCATAATCAATATTTTTAACAATTCAAATACATCTATATGTTTCAGTTAAAGAGAATTTATAACACCTAAAATTAAAGAATGGTCTAATTCAAATACATCTATATGTTTCAGTTAAAGTGTGGTATTTCTTTTTAAAATTGTACGCCCACCATTATTCAAATACATCTATATGTTTCAGTTAAAGAACGATCAGAAAGATGAAATATGGCGTGCTTTAAAAATTCAAATACATCTATATGTTTCAGTTAAAGTTGGTGCAAATGCAAACAAAAGGAAGTGGTGAATATAATTCAAATACATCTATATGTTTCAGTTAAAGATAATTTGCAATAGTCTTTTCTATTGCTTCATCTAAATTCAAATACATCTATATGTTTCAGTTAAAGCATATAAGAAACGAAAATCTAAATGGTTTTTATGGATTCAAATACATCTATATGTTTCAGTTAAAGTTTTAAATCATTCATTCTCTGTAAAAAATCAAACTCTATTCAAATACATCTATATGTTTCAGTTAAAGTGAAATAGTAGCCAAAGTTCAAAATAACCGTATCGGATTCAAATACATCTATATGTTTCAGTTAAAGTATTAATCCTAAAACGGGCAAAAAGGAATCTGTATAATTCAAATACATCTATATGTTTCAGTTAAAGCTTCAGAAACAAGTTCAAACTTTGAGTCAATCATATTCAAATACATCTATATGTTTCAGTTAAAGTTACTATGCCTATCTAATCTCTCATTATTAGCCTTTATTCAAATACATCTATATGTTTCAGTTGAAGGTCAAAATGAAATATTATTTTCAAATACAAATTTATTCAAATACATCTATATGTTTCAGTTAAAGTTTATCATTGTTGCACTATTTTTCTTAGTTGCTGGTATTCAAATACATCTATATGTTTCAGTTAAAGTGTCTTTAAGTTGTATAAGTTTAAAATATCTATTTCATTCAAATACATCTATATGTTTCAGTTAAAGCGGAATACATGAAATCTTTGGTAAAACCTATTTACAATTCAAATACATCTATATGTTTCAGTTAAAGTGTAATAATTCTCTTTCCTCCTTATAAGTATAAGCAATTCAAATACATCTATATGTTTCAGTTAAAGACCGTTAAATCCACCAAAAGAAACTAAAGCTAAGGAATTCAAATACATCTATATGTTTCAGTTAAAGTTTAGGTAGTATGTTCTTCTTAGACAACAATAAACAATTCAAATACATCTATATGTTTCAGTTAAAGAGTTTATATCCAACAACAGAAATAGGAGCCACCATATTCAAATACATCTATATGTTTCAGTTAAAGGCTGTGTTTAAACATAATAAAGAATTTTTTGCTGGATTCAAATACATCTATATGTTTCAGTTAAAGATTTATTTATTACTTCTTGTTCAGCAATATCTCTCAATTCAAATACATCTATATGTTTCAGTTAAAGCCATATTTTTAATAGCATTTTCGGCATTTAAAGTATTCAAATACATCTATATGTTTCAGTTAAAGTGTATCCAAATATCATCTGTTCTAGGCAAACTTCTCTATTCAAATACATCTATATGTTTCAGTTAAAGTTGTTTATAATTTCTACAGCAGATAAACAATCTTTCATTCAAATACATCTATATGTTTCAGTTAAAGGGATATATGCTTACACACCCTAACGCCACATATGAATTCAAATACATCTATATGTTTCAGTTAAAGATCCGATGCTCAAGATGTATTTAAAAATCTACAGAAATTCAAATACATCTATATGTTTCAGTTAAAGCAGTAAATCAAGCAGTCCCAGGAGCGACTGCTCTGAATTCAAATACATCTATATGTTTCAGTTAAAGTATAAAATTTCCCCAACCAAAAAGCTGTATGCTTCCAATTCAAATACATCTATATGTTTCAGTTAAAGTTTTGGCTATCCTATCTTTTACTGCTTCAATAGGTATTCAAATACATCTATATGTTTCAGTTAAAGTGTAAAGAATAATCTGTAGCATTTATAATACAGCTGATTCAAATACATCTATATGTTTCAGTTAAAGCTTACCACGACCACGGACGAACTCCGAAATACCAATTCAAATACATCTATATGTTTCAATTAAAGTCCATAGACGCATTATAAGCGAATACGCCGCCGTTTATTCAAATACATCTATATGTTTCAGTTAAAGGATATTTTAATGCAATCCAATTTATTAAATTGAGAATTCAAATACATCTATATGTTTCAGTTAAAGTGGTGGAAAAATTAAAGGTGCAGGAACTGGTGTTAGATTCAAATACATCTATATGTTTCAGTTAAAGTATTTTTTCATAAAAACATCTAATCTTTTGCCATTGAATTCAAATACATCTATATGTTTCAGTTAAAGGTACTAAACATAAAATTGTTGCATTAAATACAAATAATTCAAATACATCTATATGTTTCAGTTAAAGAGATATAACAAAAGCAGTAAAAAAATATTTATGTATATTCAAATACATCTATATGTTTCAGTTAAAGGACAAGTCTGCTATTCAAAGTGCAGGCAAAGTTCTATTCAAATACATCTATATGTTTCAGTTAAAGTAAATTCTGATGGCAGTATTGTTAGTGATATTTTAGGATTCAAATACATCTATATGTTTCAGTTAAAGTCTACATTACTTACCACTACATCAATGTTAAACTCTATTCAAATACATCTATATGTTTCAGTTAAAGCGAATAGAAGAAGGAACATATTTTTGGTATAAAGGTATTCAAATACATCTATATGTTTCAGTTAAAGAGGTGTTTCTATTCGTATTCGTTCTATTCAAATGCTATTCAAATACATCTATATGTTTCAGTTAAAGTGGCATAATGTGGCCAGAACAATATACAACACCAAGATTCAAATACATCTATATGTTTCAGTTAAAGAAAATTAAAGTATCCGCTGATTTAGTTCCGTTCTATAATTCAAATACATCTATATGTTTCAGTTAAAGGGATTACTAATAGTTTCTAAAAGTTTACTCATTTCTATTCAAATACATCTATATGTTTCAGTTAAAGACCTCAGGTGGTAGTGGGGGTACAGGGCTTAACATAATTCAAATACATCTATATGTTTCAGTTAAAGTCAAAATCAGGTATTTTTGCCTTACTTATAGTTTTAATTCAAATACATCTATATGTTTCAGTTAAAGAATTGTGTAGCCCCCTCGTCAAAGACAGTAATTAAAATTCAAATACATCTATATGTTTCAGTTAAAGTGTTACAGCTTTTAAACCTATTAAATCTATTTTTTCATTCAAATACATCTATATGTTTCAGTTAAAGAAAGAAATATTGAAAATATCATCTGTTGTTTTTTCTATTCAAATACATCTATATGTTTCAGTTAAAGTTCCGCCTGGATATTTTAAACAGATAACAATATCTAATTCAAATACATCTATATGTTTCAGTTAAAGCAAAATTATGGAAAAATATTAGAAACACCTAAATTATTCAAATACATCTATATGTTTCAGTTAAAGTCTTCCATTTTATTCCTCCTCTATTTGGGGCAAATATTCAAATACATCTATATGTTTCAGTTAAAGTAGTTTAAATAAATTTATATATACCAAGAAAGAAGGATTCAAATACATCTATATGTTTCAGTTAAAGTCTCTCTGATAAAGGATTTCTACCATTTTCAATCATATTCAAATACATCTATATGTTTCAGTTAAAGATTATTGCCATAATAACAATAATTTGGATTCTGTGATTCAAATACATCTATATGTTTCAGTTAAAGATAAACCTGCAAGGCGAATAAACTTGCAGGAAAAAGATTCAAATACATCTATATGTTTCAGTTAAAGTTTTATATTGTTTTCCCATTCATTTAAAAAGTTTTTATTCAAATACATCTATATGTTTCAGTTAAAGACAACACTTGATAACCACCATCAAAAGAACAGTTAATTCAAATACATCTATATGTTTCAGTTAAAGCTCCAAAGCTCTATCATCAGCATTATCATTTAGGGCATTCAAATACATCTATATGTTTCAGTTAAAGTTATCAATGTTTCTATTTGTTTCGCAACAACACTGTATTCAAATACATCTATATGTTTCAGTTAAAGTTTTGCTCGCTCTTGTTTTAACTCTGTTGCAAGCATTCAAATACATCTATATGTTTCAGTTAAAGAACTTTGTCAGATTGCTTCTGACGAAGACATAAGCTATTCAAATACATCTATATGTTTCAGTTAAAGAAGAAGTTTATTTGTTAAAATTAGGAGGAAGAATAAATTCAAATACATCTATATGTTTCAGTTAAAGGAAAGTCGTTGTCAGCTTTAGAAAAAGCAAGTCGGTATTCAAATACATCTATATGTTTCAGTTAAAGTCCGGAAAAATTGCAAGAGTAAAGGAAGAAAGAAGACATTCAAATACATCTATATGTTTCAGTTAAAGTTATATTGCTTTGTATTACCGCCAATCCATAACCATATTCAAATACATCTATATGTTTCAGTTAAAGCTGGTACTAAATACCAGATTTTGTTATCTCTTATATTCAAATACATCTATATGTTTCAGTTAAAGATATTGCTTCAAGGTAGTAGCAAATGATTTCGATAAATTCAAATACATCTATATGTTTCAGTTAAAGAAAAGAAATATAATTATCGGTGATGTATGGTGCAAATTCAAATACATCTATATGTTTCAGTTAAAGTATCCAACGCTTAAATTCCTTAGCGGTTGGTAATTTATTCAAATACATCTATATGTTTCAGTTAAAGTTTTTGTTTAACTTACATATTTATTACAACATATATATTCAAATACATCTATATGTTTCAGTTAAAGGTTACAACCTCGTTATAATCATCATCAAAAAAACATATTCAAATACATCTATATGTTTCAGTTAAAGTTACTATGAAGAAGGTAACCTTACTACCACAACTTAATTCAAATACATCTATATGTTTCAGTTAAAGTTGCCAATGAAAATAACTGCGTAATCGTCATAAACGAATTCAAATACATCTATATGTTTCAGTTAAAGTACCATAGTTTCGTATTCATCACCAACTGTAGCGGTATTCAAATACATCTATATGTTTCAGTTAAAGTTATAAGCTTAAGGTAGGTCAGACAATATATAATAAATTCAAATACATCTATATGTTTCAGTTAAAGTGGCTAGAGGGTGCAAACCCAACAGATAAATACGGATTCAAATACATCTATATGTTTCAGTTAAAGGAATTAGAGTAAGAAAAGAAGAATTAGAAGAATTAAATTCAAATACATCTATATGTTTCAGTTAAAGCGAAGGCGATATCATAACAGCAACAATTTATCCATTATTCAAATACATCTATATGTTTCAGTTAAAGAGAAAGTATTGAGCGTAAGAACCAAGCAGGAGACCAATTCAAATACATCTATATGTTTCAGTTAAAGTAACGTAGAAAAATTAAGGACTGGTTACGTCATAGGATTCAAATACATCTATATGTTTCAGTTAAAGGTGTTACACCCCAAAGACCTTTACCGTATTCGTTAAATTCAAATACATCTATATGTTTCAGTTAAAGTTTTATTCCTTTTGGGGTTGACTTTATGAGCGGGAATTCAAATACATCTATATGTTTCAGTTAAAGGCCAACTTCACTTTCTAAGAAGTTAGGCATTTTTCTATTCAAATACATCTATATGTTTCAGTTAAAGTATATTTTTATTTTTAGTGTTTGTTTGTTTAATATTATTCAAATACATCTATATGTTTCAGTTAAAGTGCAATCTTTCCCTCTTTCTCTAAAACTTTTACAAATTCAAATACATCTATATGTTTCAGTTAAAGTATGTTCTTCAAAACAATTTTGATTCTATAATATAATTCAAATACATCTATATGTTTCAGTTAAAGCGTCTAAAATTATTTTTGTGAGTGCTTACACTAGCAATTCAAATACATCTATATGTTTCAGTTAAAGTGTGTTTAATTTAGTAGGACTTTATGTCCTCAATCGATTCAAATACATCTATATGTTTCAGTTAAAGTGTTCAGGACTTCAGCACTTCTCAGCCCTACTACGATTCAAATACATCTATATGTTTCAGTTAAAGGTCAACTCAATATAACATTTGTAACCTTAAGTCACTATTCAAATACATCTATATGTTTCAGTTAAAGCTTGTACAAGTCTTCTAGCTCTTTATATTCCATAGTATTCAAATACATCTATATGTTTCAGTTAAAGCAAGATTTTTGCTTAATTCTTTATTAGTCATTCTATATTCAAATACATCTATATGTTTCAGTTAAAGGGCACGTATTTAAAGCATTCTTTTTTTATAGAATGCCTTAAATACGTGATATATCAAGGTTTTAAAAATTTTTACCAGCTATTTGTTTATTTTTCTTATTTATATATTTTAATCCCAAAAGCTCTTATTTTTCAAGGATTTCCAGTATTTTTAATAAAAAAACACTTGGTAAAATTAAATAATTAAAGTTTCTCCATTTTCTATATCTTTTTTACCTAATATTTCTTCACCAAAAACATTATCGTTCATTAATTTTAATATACAAACAAAATCTTCATCTTTTACTAAAACTTTATTTAATTCTAGTTTTAATTGCATTAATTTCGATGGTGTTATCTCTCCTCGAAAAACGGAATTTTGAAAATGAGCTAAATATTTTTTACATATTTTAAATACTTTTTGTACACGTTGTTCTTTCACATCATAAAAAACAAAAGCATAATTATAATTTATTTTTTTACTCATTTAATATCCCACTTTCAATGAATATGGTACAAATTCTTTATTTTCTGTTATATATTTTATTAGCTTATAACAATCTATTTTTAACATTGACTGATACGATACTTTTCTTTTTAATTTCGTATGATTTATAACTTTTTCCATACGTTCCTGAAAAGCAGTTAAAAATATTTTTCTACCTTCTTCATTTAATAAACAATAATTAAGATTTTTATCAAAATGCTTTTCTACTTTTAATTTTTTATTATTAACTAAATCAAAAATAGTTTTATATACTATAACCGGTTTAAAAACCTCACTAATATCTAAACTCAATGAAAATCTTCCTTCTGATGGCTCATGCAAAAAGCTTATTCTTTGATCAAGATGAGTTCGATAAATTGCTGATATTGTTTTAGTATATAACAAAGTGTTACCAAATGAAATCAACGCATTAATTGGATTATCTGGTGGTCGTTTTACACGTTTATTCATTATAAAATCTTCTGGCAAGAAATATTTAAATGTACTATAAAATTTTAGCCACAATTCACCTTCAAAAGCCATTATTTCTTGTACTGTTTCTGCTCTTTCTAAATTGGAATAAAACTTTAATCTTATCCAATCTAATACTTCTTTTACTTCTTTTTTATCATGTTTGTAATAGTGATACAAAACCTCATAAATATTAACACCTATGCCTTTTACAATAGCTTTTGCTATATTTATTCTACTAGTATTAAATTTTTCCACTTGTTTTAACAGCAATTTTCCACTCATATATTGATTTTTGGGATAAAAACTACCGCTATATCCGCCATAATAATTAAAAAAATGTATTATTATATTCTTTTTTGCCAAAAAATCTAACAATTTACTATTAATACTTACTTCATTTAAACAATAAATTTCTTTAACATTTTCTATAGGAATATATACATGCTTTTTTTCATTTCTAAAACATAATGAATCATCTTTTCTCGACAATTCACCCATAGATGCTATATATCTTGTACTACCCATAAAATCGCTTCTTTCTCTAAAAAAATTATAGCTATATAACTATAATTAACACGAACAAACAATTTTAGATATAACAATACTCATAGTACGCACATTTTTTACAAATTGCCTTATTCAATACCGGTGGAACATTATCACTTATTAATAAATTTTCTATCGCTTGTATATGTTTATTTAATAAATCTTCGATTTCTGGTGTTAATTCCAAAATAATTGTTTTCTTTGTAAGTTTCTTTTTTTCGATAAACTCTAATCTTCCTTTACGAATAATCCCTTTATCTTTTAAAATTTTTAAATACAACAGTAATTGCCACTTACTTGCTTCAATATCTGCATCAGATTTTTTCACTTCAGTTAAATATTCTTTAGTCAATTTATCTAGTTTTATATTTTCAATAGCAATTTCTGTATTATCTTTTTGTGCACGTTCTTCATGAAGAATTTTGCCTATTTTTACATTTTCACTATTATCTTCTAAATTAATTCGATTACCAAATAAATAACATTGACGTTTACAGTGAATAAAATAATTTATTAAAGTTCCATTCACTTTCATATCTGATACCTTCTTTTCTTTAAATAAAACTTACACTCCCTAAACCTTGAAATATATCTCTATTAAATTTATCTTTAATGAAATATTTTTCACCATCTTCTATATAAATTATATTCCCCATTACTGCATCATACTGGTCTAAACTTAATTTATTTTTATTTACTTCATATATAAAATTATTCATTTTGGCTATAATCTCAGAAAGTTTTACCTTCCATTCAGCATAAGGCATTTCTTTTTTGCCATTTTGTAATAAATCTACATATTTTAACCAAAGTTCTTTTCCGTCAAGGACTTCATCATTTATATTTAATTTTCTAGCTAAATAAATTTGTACCATATTTTCATTATCATCAATAAGTTTCATATGATTGGCAATATCTGCATTATTTAAATTAATAATACTCTCTTTAAACTTATTAAATTCAATTTCATATTTTTTTTCTGTTGTTTCTAATACCCTATCATAATATTCAGCAAAATCTTTATTAATTAATATTGTTTTCATATTGTCTTTATCGTTATTATCTTTATTATTATCTTTTAGCATCAAACTTTTACTTAAACGTACATCATTTTTATAAATACTTCTAGCTTCATCTACTTCAAAAAAATATGCTATACCAGATTTTTTACACGAACGATTTATTCTGCCTAAAAATTGTTCTTCACTATCTAATTTAGATATATTTTTATAACCAATATCCATATCTATATCCACACCGGCTTCAATAACTTGAGTAGCTACCAAGATTATAGTATTAGTTGCATTTTTTATAACATCTAATATACGCTTACGTTCAGCAATGCTATCATCCCCAGATAAATATTCTATCTGTACATCTTGATTTTGGAATTCTTCACTTTCGACTAAATCTACCCAAAAATCGTGTGCTGTTTGTTTTTTTATGAATTCAATCAATATTTTTTTATTAGATTTTAACTGTTTTTGCAAATGCTGTTTTAATTCATTTAGTATATTTTCTTTATCTATACCCAATAAATCAAAATTTAATCTCACACGATTTTTAAAACAATCTACCGCAAAAAATCTTTGGGCATTATCTAATAAAATCACTGCATTTTCTTGAGTTTTCGTTAAATTATCCAAATTAGGTAAAGTTGCTGACATAATAATTATTTTTATATTAAATAATTTTGCCATTGCTTTTAAATAACAAATGATTTCTTTCCAAATACTGTTTTTATAACTTTGGATTTCATCTAAAACTATCACACTATTTGCTAATTGATAAAAAGTAAATGCATCACTTTGTCTATTACTAAAAATAACATTAAATAAGCTAACATGGGTTGATAATATCATTGGATAATTCAAAAATTGTCTATCAAGTAAAGCCTTTTGATATACATCTTTTTCATCATTTTCCTTACGTGCAGTATCATATTCAATAACATCTTTAGCTTGCTTATCTTTTAAAATTTTTATTTTTATCGGTGTTAATGAATTAATCACTGCTATGTTTTGTGTTATAGCTTTATTATCTGCAAAAAGCTTATTTAAAGTATCTAAGTTTTGTTCAACAAGTGTATTAAATGGATAAATATAAAATATTTTTTGCAAATCTTTATTAGCCTTCATTAGTTTAAAACTAGCATTAATAGCTGTATTACTTTTTCCACTGCCTGTTGGTGCTTCAAGATAAAATATATTTTCATCAGCATTAGCTTTTATTTTATCTTCTACTTCACAAAAAATTTCACTACGCAAAATATTTATATCTGTTACATTTATTAATTCATCATCAGCTAAAGGATATTTTGCCTGTCGATACTGGCGTATACTTTGCATTAAATCTGTTTGTTCATAAGCATTATTCCACTTATCTATATTATTCAAATCTGCAATTTCACTAAAATCTGCATCATTCATAAATTCCGATGTAGCATAATAATCACTAGCTACCAATAAAGAATATATCCATCTTATATACATAGTTAAATATATTCCCTGCTCTATATTCTTATCACATTCTCTTGCTCTATCTATATCACTTAAATCTAATTTATCAAATTTTATTTTTCCTAAATAAATATCACTTTGATTTAAAAATTTCTTTAATTTATTAAAACTATCGTTTTCATCTAATTTTATTTTTTCTTTAAATGAACATAAATTATTTAAATTACTATGGTGACGTTCAATAATATACGCATTATAAAAATTAAATTCTACCAACAAATCTATTATTTCATCTTCATTTTCATCATCATTTATTTTTTCGAGAAAATAATTCATATATATTATTGACGATAAAAATGAATGATTAGAATTTATAATATTTTTTAATTCTTGATTATCTTTAAAGTCTTTAACTTGTAATTTTTCTCTTTGAAAATTAGAATTTATTTTTCCTATATCATGAAAAATTGGTATTCCAAAAATCATTTCTTTCAACAAATTTTTAGCCTTAGATTTTAAATTCCCATCTATTTTGGCTTGTTGCCAAAAAACATCACAAAATCTATCTAATATTTTATCCGATTGTTTACTATCCCAAAATTTAAGAAAATATTTATATGTTCGTGTAGTATGTTCTGCTAAAGTTTCAAAAATTACTTCACTATATTTATCTGTTTCATCTTGTAATTTTTTATGGGCCTTATATTTATCTATACCATCAACTAAAGTTTTTAAGATGTTTTCGTCCATAAAAAAACTTCCTTTCTTCTCAATTAATTTAAATTTAAACTTTACAACATTTTGTTTCTATTAATCATTAATTATTAATTACTTTCACTGATAATCTTCAATCAATAAAATACTATATTTTTATGTTTTCCCTGTTTATCAGTTATCTCGTATACCTGTTTACTATTCGTAAATTCTACAAAGCTATTCGTATACACAAATTTTTCTAATTCATAATTATTTACATATTCATCTAAAGTATATGGAAGTGATTCTTCATATTTAAATGGACTATATTTTTCTATTTCTTCTTCACTCATTATTTTTCGTAACTCTCTAGCTCGTTTAGATATAATATTTATATCTTTTTTCATCACAAAGCTATTAATCATATAGTCATTTTCTTTTATGTTTTTTACTTCTTCCACACCTAGATATTCAATATTGGCAAAGTGGTCATTTTTTCCCAAATATGGATAATATACACATTTATGATTTTGTATTGCCTCTTTTACTTTTTTAGCTTCTTCACTATCAATCAAAATACAAATTTCCCATTCAGGATTTTCCAGCCATTGTTCTTTTACTATTAAGTTGCCACCTTGTTCTTTCGATGCATAACCTACAGAATTGTTAAAGATTTGTATTTTTTTGGCAATTATCCCTTTAGAATTCAATGGTAATATCGCAATTTTTAAATCTTTTAAGCGTTCATAAAACTCAGGATATGACGGTTCTAATTTCGCTTTTTTCTTTTTATTCGCCAAAATGTCTTGCATTTGTGTATAGCCTTTATAGCCTAAAATTGCACCTAATATACCTAATAATGCAACTTTATGAATATTTCCATAGGTAAAATAACAATACGTATTTACTTCTGGCTTTTTAAAAAACGCATTTTGTCCACTAAGTTTAAACTTTAAAATTTCCATTTATTACACCTCTTTAGAGGTTACAATATTAAATACTTTAGCATTTGCTATTTTTTCAATTTCTGCTAATTTTGTAGTATATGGATTATAATAAATTTCTATAGAGTCTATTTGTTCACTCATTGTATCTAATACATCTGCTAATCTAGCTAAATTTATAATATTTTTATCTTCATCTTTGCTAAATGTTACATATTCAGATAAATTTGGTAAATAAGTAGTTGCCTTTGTTTCTACAAATACTGCAAATTCATTTTCACAACCAACTTTAGAATTTGTAGCAAATGCTGTTGCGGATACAATAGCTGTACGTTTAAAGTTTTGATAATCTTCTTCTGTATAACCTTCAGTAACACCAAGGTCGACTAATTCTTTATAAGTAAGTGGATTAATTACAAATGGATAAAAATAATGAGCTTCATTACTTGTTATTTTTGTACCAATAGTTGAATTCTTAGCATCTTTATCTGTAGCATCTGCAAATGGAGATAAAATAGGCTGTTCTTGTGGTGTAGAATCTTCATATTTATTAAATCCTTGACCAATTTGTACCGCACCTGTAATCGCTATATTACAACCAGCTTCAGCAAAAGTAGCACCAAAATTTTTTACATCTACCGCAGTCATTAAGTTAGTTAAAACTTTAGTTGTATCTTTTAAATCGTCATCGTTAAAAGTTTTTACATAACGTTCTTTTAATGTTCTTGGAATTAAATCTTTATTCAATGATTTAATATATATAACTTTTTTATCTTCATTATCCCACATTTTTTTCATTGGATATTTTAAAGCTTTATCACTACCAAATACATTACCGTCTGTAGTTGTTTTTGGATATCCAGAAAAATCTGCATTCCAATTCCCCATAATTGAAGAAATACCTAAAATACCATATACACGTTTATTCATTGTTTTACTTTCCATTATAAATTCCTCCTAATAATTTTATTTTGTTTCTACTGTTTCAGTTTTTTCTTCTTCAGTTTTAGTATATATTACATTATTATCCATATAGCCTAATAAAATCATCTCTTGATCTACTTTAGTTTCTGATTCATATCCTAATATCATAGAATATAATCTTTTTACTCTAGTAGCATAAGCTTCAATTGCATAATTATATTTTTTATATAATTGCAATAATCTTTCTTTAATTACCACATCATTTCGTGCATTAAGTACTGGATTTATCAAAGATTGTGTTTTTTTACTAGCTTTACTCAAAGAAATAAAATATGCCATTAATTGTCCAACTGCATAATAATATTCTCGATCATTGTTAGTTACTACCTCTTCATCTTTAGACAACACTTTTGCTCTTATACTTTCTCTTAAATCAGTTACAATATCTGCCATTTTTTTTCCTCCTTGTTGTTCTAAACTCATAAAATAATCTTTAAATGACCAATGTAAATTTAATTGAGTTTTTGCTCGTAACATATAATCATTAAATACAGCATTTTTTATTAAATCTAAAGCAAATTTTTCTTCTGCTTGCTTAAAATTAATATCTACACCTTTATATACCCAAGCAAAAATACTATTTCGATACATAATAATATCTTGTTTTAAAATACTATCTTTTACACTAATATCACTTGCATCAGTAAAATAATTTGTTTGCAAATATTTCGAGAAAAATATACTATTTATTAATTCACCTACACTACTTCGTGTATAATGTGTACCTATTTTTTCGGTATATTCAGGATAGTCTTTGATTTTCAAAGCAAAAAAATCTTGATACTCAAAGTTTACCGCCAATTTATCTTGATAATCTGCGATATTATCTTGTACATGAATTTCTAATTCTTTACCTTTTTGAATGCGCAAATAATATCCTGTATCTATACCTGAAAAACTTTTTCGTTCCTCTCTATCATTATATGCTTCTATTGTATTCTTATTTATATCTATATATACATTATTTTTACCATTAGATGCTAAATTCATTAGATATTCAAAAAATTGTTTTTGTAAAATTGCTGTATCACCATCTACTAAATATGACGCTGGTACTTTTCGCGTTTTTATTGATAAAAAAGGCTTTTTTGCATTCATTCCCATATTATTGTCGGGTATACCTAAAATTTCACCGTCAACTTCGACATTATAATCATTACTATTATAAATATTAGGCAAAATATACCGATTATCTTCTTGAATAAATAACTCTTTATTTATTGGTTCATCATCCAAAGCAAAGAAAATCTTTAAATATTCTTTTTTCTTTAAATCAACATCTACCAATTTATCAATGGAAAAAATATTATCCTTTATCCACTTTCTACATTTTTCTAGTAAATCTTGATTTACCTCACCATATTCATCTACAAATTTTTGATAAATTTTACTAGCTTCTTTAGATTTTTTATATTTTTTCTCTAAAGGATTTTTTAAAGTATCATAATAATTATCAATGATTTCTACTGTTAATTTTTGAGTAATACTTTCTTTTTTTACCGCAAAAGCTAAATAATTATTTGTATGAATTACTTTTTTGCTATCAACAGGTTTATTCATAGAAATCAATTTGCTATGATAATCAAAAAAACATATATCCTTTAACAAAGTATCATCAGTAGCAATAATTTTTCTAGTTTTTTTATCTAATTTAATATCAGTATATTTAATCTTATTATCCTTATTTACAATCAGATATGAGCCATCTGTTGGAATATATTCTTTTAAAATTAAATCATTGTCTTGTTTTAATTTTTCAGCAAATACATCTAAACATTCTTTTAACATAAAAATCCTCCTTTCAAAATACTTTAAAGCCAACGGTAATTCAAAAAGCCACAACCACGAGCATTCATCTCCCCTAGACCTACTCCCAGCGCAAAATGCCAAATTTTTTGTGCTTGTTCATTATCAGCTACCTGAATTTGTACTTTATCAGCCAATAATTTTATATTTTTATATTTCATAGCAATAGGTTTTCTATTTTTTAATTCAATAGCGGTATATAACTCAAAATCTTCATCTATTTTTTCTTCATGAAAAGCGTTCCATTTTTTTATTAAATTGCTTTTTAATTTTTGTTCAAATTCATCAAAGCTAATTTCATCTTTCCAATATCTGCGATTTTGTAATTTTATTATCATCGGTGTCAGCGTATATACTTTTTCTATTACTTTTGGTGGTATAATACTAATTGTAGCTGTTAAGCCTTTAATTTCTTTTGTACAATTATTTACACAAACGACTTTAAAATACTGTGCTATTTTTAAATCTACCGTCCGTATTCTCAAAGTATAAATTTTTCCTTTTTTGTAAATCTTTCCTTCTTCTAACGGATAGAGTTGATCATAGCAATAATTCTTATAAGTATTTTTTTCATGAAACTTCACTAAATCCTCATAACTTTTAAAACCTGAATCAATAAAAGCTGTAACCTTCTCTTGCAAATCATCTATAGAAATATTTTCTAATAGAAATAATTGCATTTTTATTTGATAACATTTATCCATAGAAATCTCCTTTCTTTATACATATACTTATTT
>Garnier_p2__coassemble_1906_pt1 | contig 15586 bp, 15 predicted proteins | sample Garnier_p2__metabat2_low_PE_022 | metagenome-assembled genome bin Garnier_p2
TTAGACGCATTCCAACCACTTACATCAAGTAATATTATATTTTAATAAAAAATAATTAAAAATGTTTTGTATAAGTTTACATTAATTCTTTTTATCATAATTAGAATTTTGTAAAAATTTATAAAAATGAAAAACAAAATATTGAAATCTAACAAAGTTGAGTATATAATAAGAAACGTAATTTAGTTTTTGGGAAATGGGAGAACTTATATACACGATAAATATTATCAAAGGAGGAGCTATTTAAATAATTAAATTAAATAGTGCAAATTTATTTCATTAGGCGAATTTATAAATATAAATTATTTTTATTTAATTTAGTTATCACCATTTCAAATAGCAATAATAATATGTTATCTAAAAAGAAAACAGCAATTTTAGCAGTAATGATTACTACATCATTAGCAACAGGAAGCATTGCTTTTGCCGATTCTGTAAAAGACAAGGGTACTGCTACAAATGTAAAATTCAATCAAGATTTCCATCCTGAAGAATGGACTTCCAAAGACAAACCAAATGTATTAATCATCGGCATGGACGATTTAGGCTATGGTCAATTAAATTACGATGAAAAAGCTTTTGATAAAAAAGTTTTAGCTGAAAAAGTTATTCCTGATCGCTACAAAGTTGACGTAGACAAAGCTATTGAAGCAGCAAAAAAAGCTACACCAAATCTTAGAAAATTACAAAACGAAGGCGTAATGATGTCTCAGACATATGTATGTCATGGCGTTAGTGGCCCATCTCGTTCTTCTTTCATGACTGCACAATTCCCATCTCGTTTCGGTGTTTACAGTAATGATGATTCTGAAAAAGGTGTACCATTAAATCATAGATTCTTAGCTGAATTATTCCAAAACTATGGTTATGAAACAACAGCTATTGGTAAATGGCATGTAGGTGAAATCACAAATGTACCTGTTCCACCTGAAAAACAAACTAGAGATTACCATGATAACTTTACAACATATTGTAATGAACCATATCAACCACAAAACCGTGGATTTGATTACTTCATGGGATTCCACCCAGCTGGAGCTGCTTATTATAATTCTCCAAGTTTATTCAGAAACAGAGAACATATTGAAGCAAAAGGTTATATTACTGATCAGCTTACAGATGAAGCTATTTCTAGAATTGAACATGCAAAAGATACACCATTCTTCATGTATTTAGCTTACAATGCACCACATATTCCTCTAGAAAAACATGCTCCTGAAAAATATCGTGTATTCAATACAGGTAATGAAGAAGTAGATAAATATTATGAATCTATTTACGCTGTAGATAGCAACGTAGGTAGAATTATGGATAAATTGAAAAAAGAAGGCAAATTAGATAATACAATTATCTTTTTCTTCTCAGATAACGGTTCTGTAATCGATGCACCACTTCCAATGAATGGTATCTTCCAAGGTAACAAAGGTGAAACATTCAATGGTGGCGTTCATATCCCTGGATTTGTAACATGGAAAAATGGCTTAAAACCTGGTCAATATAATAAAATGGTTTCTCTCATCGACTACTTACCAACAGCTTTAGGTGCAGCACAGATTCCTATTCCTGAAGATTGGCAAAAACAACTTGATGGTGTAAACTTATTACCATATCTCCAAAATAAAGAAACAGGCAACCCACATGATTATCTTCTTTGGGCACAACCAAGAGCATTCCACTGGGATCCTAAAAACATCGATTTCTGGAGAGACTATGATTTATATGTAACAGGTGAATCTGATTACTATCCAAAAAATCCATACATGGAAAGATTATCTGACTTCTCTTGGACTGTTCGTGACAACCAATGGACTCTTCACTACTATTTAGGCGATAATACTTATGAATTATATGATACAGTAAATGACCCTAAAGAAGAAAATAACGTTGCTGCTCAGCATCCAGAAGTTATCAATAGCTTGAAAAAAGTTATGCATGAATACTTGGTAAATAAAGCAACAAAACCAAACACTGAAAATAATTTACCAAAATATGAACAACTTTTAAAAGTTACTGAATAAAAATTAGTATAGTTACGGGGATTTTATTATGAATTTTATCATTAAGCCAACCAGCTTTTTGTGTAATATGGTTTGTAAATATTGTTTTTATCTAGAAAAATCAGAGTTTATGGCTCAAAAAGATACAGAAACAACATCACATAATTTTATGCGTAGTGAAGATTTGTATAAATTCATGGAAAAAAGAGTAATGTGTTCGAATGATGAACAAATCACATTCATTTGGCAAGGCGGAGAACCATTATTAATAGGGCTTGATTTTTACAAAAAAGCTGTATCTTTAGGCAAAACATTAGCTAAAAAATATGATAAACAAATATATCATTCTATCCAAACAAATGGAACATTAATCAACGAAGAATGGGCAAAATTCTTTCACGAAGAACATATTTTAGTAGGGCTATCAATTGATGGCGATGAAGAACTTCATAATGCTTATCGCAAAATGAAAACTCAAAATTCATCATTTGAACGTGTTTTACAAGCAATAAAATTAATGCAACAGTATCAAGTAGAATTTAATACTTTGACTGTAGTAAATAATATAAATGTAAAATACCCATTACGAGTTTATAATTTCTTAAAATCATTGAATGTTAAATTTATGCAATTTATTCCAGTTGTAGAAACAGAAAAATCTACAAATGAAGATTATATGCCTTCTTGGCTAACTAATCCTCAAGAACCAGTAAAACTTGCAGAATTTACAGTAGACCCTTTAGAATATGGTAAGTTTATCACTACTATTTTTGATGAATGGATTCGTAAAGATATTACTAAAATTTCTATTCGTTTGTTTGATGCTATGGTTCAACAATTTTTAGGGCAACCTACTTCTCTTTGTGTCTTTCGTAAAGAATGTGGTGGAGAAAATATGGTTCTTGAATCTGATGGTACAGTATATCAATGTGACCATTTTGTTTATCCTAATGATAAATATAAAGTAGGTAATATTTTAGATTTAAATAAGGATACACTTGATAAATCTATCACCAGTTGGTCCACTAATAAAGCAAAAATTTCTACAGAATGTAAATCATGTAAATGGTTAGCATTATGTAATGGTGGCTGTCCTAAACATCGTTTTGTGAAAGCTCAAAGTAATAGTGATAGTAATGAATATAAATCATATTTCTGCCCTGCATATAAACATATCTTTGAACATATTACACCAGGTATAAACTTAATCGTAGAATTTATCGATAAAAAAATACCTTGGGAATATTTTCCAGAAGCTGTAGATAAAGTTTACAAATAAAATCATAATAAAATAAGGACTTCATATATAAAAAAATAAACTGCACTTTAATTATAAGGTGCAGTTTATTTTTTATGTAAAAGTTATAGTTAAAAATTTGACAAAGAACCAGTATATATAGATAAAAATAAAAATACCGAAGAGTCTAAAAGACTTTTCGGTATTAATACAGCAAATTTATTAGATTGTACAATTATTCGACGATATCGACTGTAACTTTTTTATTTTCACAGGAAGCAGCGGCTTTTACTACTGTACGCATAGCTTTCGCTATACGACCTTGTTTACCGATGACTTTTCCCATGTCAGCTGAAGCTACACGCAATTTTAACAAAACATGATTATCATCAATAATTTCATCAACAATAACTTGTTCTGGATAATCAACAAGTGATTTTGCTATTACTTCAACAAGTTCTTTCATCTATTTGCCTCTTTCTTATTTCTTAGCGAATTTAGCTGCATCAAATTTAGCCATGATGCCTTTTTGGCTAAGTAAAGATTTAACTGTATCTGTAGGCTGAGCACCTTTAAGCATCCAGTCTAAAGTTTTTTCTTCATCAAGATTGATAATAGCTGGTTCTTTTGTGGAATCATAGTTACCTAAGATTTCGATAAAACGACCATCACGTGGAGCACGAGAATCAGCTACAACGATACGGTAGAAAGGACGTTTTTTGGAACCCATACGATTTAAACGAATTTTAACTGCCAATGTTTTCACCTCCTTAAAGTAATTAAGTATATATAAAAGGCTTATTTAAAGAATGGAAGTTTAAAGCCACCTTTTCCTTTTTTGCCTTTTTTATTTGACTGTTTCATATTAGACATTTTTTTCATCATTTTTTTCATTTCATCAAATTGTTTTAACAACTTATTGACTTCTTGAACTTTTGTTCCGCTCCCCATAGCAATACGTTTACGGCGAGAACCATTGATGATTTTGGTATTTCTTTTTTCTTCAGGAGTCATTGCACGAATAATAGCTTCAATATGTTTGATTTCTTTACCATTCATATCTACATCTACATCGCCTAATTTTTTCTTAAGTCCACCCATACCAGGTATCATACCTAAGATATTTTCAAATGACCCTAATTTTCTTACTTGATTGAGTTGGGATAAGAAATCATCTAATGTGAATTCATTTTTACGAAAAGCTTTTTCCATTTTTTTAGCTTCTTCTGCATCAAAAGCAGTTTGAGCTTTTTCGATAAGAGTAAGTACATCACCCATACCTAAGATACGGGAGGCCATTCTATCTGGATAAAATGGTTCTAAAGCTTCAAGTTTTTCTCCAGCACCAACAAATTTAATTGGACAACCAGTAACCGCTTTAACGGAAAGAGCAGCACCACCACGAGCGTCGCCATCCATTTTAGTCAAGATTACACCGTCAAGACCTAAATCGTTATTGAAACTTTCAGCAACATTGACTGCATCTTGACCTGTCATCGCATCTACCACTAATAAAATTTCATGTGGTTTTACACTGGATTTTATAGATTTTAATTCCTGCATGAGATTTTCATCAATATGAAGTCGTCCTGCAGTATCGATAATTACAATATCATTTGCATGAGATTGTGCATGTTCAATTGCTTCATTGGCAATTAATACAGCATCTTTACAATCTTCTTTGGCAAAAACAGGAATATCAATTTGGTTACCTAATACCTGTAACTGCTTAATCGCAGCTGGACGATAAATATCGGCAGCAACCATTAATGGGTGTTTTCCCTGTTTTTTAAACATCAAACCAAGTTTACCAGCGGAAGTGGTTTTACCAGCCCCTTGCAAACCTACCATCATAATAATTGTAGGCGCTTTGGGTGAAATATTGATATGACTTTGTGTTTGTCCCATTAAAGCTGTTAACTCTTCATTAACAATTTTAATAACAGCTTGTGCAGGTGTCAAAGATTCTAAAACTTCTTGTCCTACTGCACGTTCTTTTATTTTTTTTATAAAATCTTTAACAACTTTAAAGTTTACATCGGCTTCTAATAAAGCAATGCGAATTTCTCGCATGGTTGCATTAACATCATCAGCTGTTAATTTACCATGTCCACGCAATTTTTTAAAAGTCTCTTGCAAACGATCAGCTAAATTTTCAAAAATCAAATTTATGCCTCCTTGCTATCATTTGTTAACACAGAAATACGTTTTATTATATTATTAAGCCTGTTATCATCTAAATTTTGCTTCAAAATAAGTAAATCAGATAAAATCGACAAAAGTTCATTTTTTTCTTCTGTCGAACGGGCTGCCAAACCTAGTTTATCTTCATATTGTTGCATAACTTGTTCGCTACGTTTTAACATATCATAAACAGCTTGACGTGAAATTCCTAACTCATCACTTATCTCTGACAAAGAAAAGTCTTCAAATAAATGCATCTGTAGACAACGCTTCTGCTTGTCAGTTAGCAAAGCTCCATAAATATCAAATAAAGCGCTCATGTGCAAAAACTTTTCTAACATTTAAACCACCTGAGCTTTCTTTTTATTTATTACCTTATGACTTTGACTATTATATATGACAAAAAATGTTCTGTCAAGTATTTTTACTTGTCAGGTTAAAATTTTTATAAAAAGTAAAAACAGCTTAGATTAATTAGCTTAGATAATTTTTAATGTATATTAATGTAAGTTTTTGTTAGTTGATAAAATTTGAGATATAATATAAATAGAATACTATATAAGATATTTAGATAAATCGAGGTAAGTATGTACAAACGTAAGTATAAAGAAAAACAGCCAGTTATTGCCATTTGTTATGATTTTGATAAAACTTTATCTCCGGAAGATATGCAAGCACAAGGATTTATTCAGGACGTAGGCTATGATGTAAATAAATTTTGGCAAGAATCCAATGATTTAGCTCAAGAAAATGATATGGACACTAATTTGGCATATATGTATAAAATGATTGAAAAAACAAAAATCAGTAAAGATGGTTTAGGTTTAAACAAACAAGCACTTGTTGATTATGGAGCAAAGGTAAATTTATTTTTAGGTGTAGAATCATGGTTTAAACGTATTCGTGATTATGGCAAAAAACATAATATTATTGTAGAACATTATATAATTTCAAGTGGGCTTAAAGAAATGATTGAAGGCACTATTTTAGTTAAAAATAATGAATTTGAAAAAATATATGCAAGTTCATTTTATTTTGATGAAAAAGGTGAGGCAAAGTGGCCAGCACAAGCTGTTAATTATACAAATAAAACACAATTTCTTTTTCGTATCGAAAAAGGCTTTTTAGATATTAATGACCCTGGAGTAAATGATTCTATACCCGAAGGTCGTATACGTGTGCCATTTAGAAATATTGTTTATATTGGTGATAGTGAAACAGATATCCCTTGCATGAAATTGGTAAATAGTAATGGTGGTCATTCTATTTGTGTATATAATCCTGATACACCAAACTTAGAAAAGGTGCAAAAACTATTTGCCGAACGAAGAATAAAATATTTTGCACCAGCTGATTATCGTGAAGGTAGTAAATTAGATTTATTAATAAAAAATATTATTGATAAAACTGTATCTTTTGAAAAGTTACATCAATGTTATTTAAAAGATAAAAACTCAATAAATATAGAACAAAAGCCACTATAACTCTAGTGGCTTTTTAAATATCTAAATCATCTAGCAACTATTCGTTTAGCACGAGCAATTACTTCTTTATATTCTTTTTTTATTCTATTTGCTAATAAATAACTAACAATTGTAGCCATTATTGCGAATATAAAGCCTGTTATACCAATACTTTCTAGTCCTGCTAAATCTACAGAATATGAGCCAGCAAAAGACCCCATAGCTATTCCTACATTATACGCTGATGAAGTAAGAGAACCTGCTAGGGCTAGCGTTCCTGGATAAAATTTCTTAGAAATTTGTAAGTAATACATTTGTGTTGGCGTATTTAATAAATACATTAATAATCCTAAAATAAAAATAATAGCTCCGCCTAAAACAAAAGATTGCATTGTAAAAGATAATAATAACAAAAATACTGCTTGTAAGGCAAAAATAATCCATAAAATACGCATACCACCCCATAAATTTAACACTGGGGATAATAAATTACTCATCATGGCAGCTACACCAAAAATAACAAAAACCAAAGTTAATAACTCAGTAGACACATGCATTTCACTCAATAAAATTGGCGATAAATACGTATAAAAACAATAGGCTGCTGAGCCACTTAAAATCATTGCACTAACTGCCATTATTATACGTATATCTTTTAATAATACTAATTGTTCCACAATATTATTCGTTGGTGGTAAATTTTTAGTTGGTAAAAATTTCCACATTAATAAAAATAATATACAAGAAACACCAACAATAAACAGAAAAGCCACACGCCAAGTAGTAAATTGCGTTATAAATAAACTAAATGGCACACCTACGACAGAGGCAATATTAAAACCAGCAAAAATCCAAGATATTACGGAAGACGTGTATTTTCTTGGTGCAACATCAGGTGCGAAAGTCATTGACATTGAAATTAAAGCACTAGATACACCAGCTAAAAATATACGTGCTATTAATAAACAAGTATAATTTATTGCTAACATGCAACCTACATTACCTAAAATAAACAAAAACATTAATATCAAAACTGTACGGTAACGTGGAAATCTTGATAAATATGCAGTAATAAGTGGTGCTCCAATAGAATACACAACAGCAAAGGCAGATATTAATAATCCTGTTTGCGTGATAGATACTTTCATATCTTCAGCAATATTTGGCAATATACCGATAACTACATATTCACAAGTCCCCAATACAAAACTAAGCGTAATTAACATCATTACTCTTATATTAAACATACCTAAAAAAACCTCATTTCTTTAATTATATTTTTATATTATATGCTAAAATCTTTATTTTTTAAATAATTTAAGCCGAATTGCTCCCATTACCTACTTTACAAATAGGATTAAATCATATTTATAAGTATAAGATACTGTAAAATAAAGATATTATCTTTTTGTGAAATATATACTTTATAGGTATTATTTTATTTTTATCCTTGACATTAAACATTATTCATACTAAAATTATAGTATATTAAATATAAATTAACTTTATATATCACGTATATTATTATAACTTTAAATCATGTTTTTGTTATTATTGATTTAAAACCTACTTTTATAGTAGCTATTGGAGAGGAATTTATGATGACTAATACACTTTTATCTATTAATAATTTGACTGCTAGTGCTGAAAATAAAACTATTTTGCATAATTTAAATCTAAAAATCAAAGAAGGAGAAACTCATGTACTTATGGGACCTAATGGTGCGGGAAAATCTACATTAGGTAACGTTATTATGGGTAATCCACAATATACTGTAAATACTGGAGATATTTCTTTTGCTAATGAAAATATCACTAATGCTAAAACTGATGAACGTGCACAAAAAGGATTATTTTTATCTTTTCAAAGTCCAATAGAAATACCAGGTATTTCTATTTCTCAATTTATTCGTACAGCAATGGATACTAAAGAAAAAATCCGTATCAAAGCTTTTCGTGATAAATTAAACAATGTAGTTAAGACTTTAGCTATTAATGAACAATGGACTAAACGCGAATTAAATGTAGGCTTTTCTGGTGGAGAACGAAAAAAAATAGAAATGCTCCAACTTTTAATGCTTGAACCAAAACTTGCCATTTTAGACGAAACAGACTCTGGTCTTGATGTTGATGCCGTAAAAACAGTTTCACGAGGTATACAGACATTTCAACAAGATAAATCACGTTCGTTATTAATTATTACTCATAATAGTAAAATTTTAGAATATCTAGATATTGATTATGTGCATATTATCGTCAATGGTACTATTGTAAAAACTGGTGATAGCTCATTAATAAAATTAATCAATGAACAAGGTTATGAATCTTTTATTAATAAACAAGGAGTGAATAAGCATGAATGACGCTGAAAAAAAACAACATGAATATTTAAATGAAACAGCTAATCGTGTAGAAAATCGTTATGATTTTAAAAAAGCGGAAAATGATGCTTATCGCTTAAAAAAAGGTCTTACGGCTGAAATTGTAGAAGAATTATCTGCTAAAAAAGGTGACCCTGAATGGATGAAAGAACTTCGTTTACGTTCTTTAGAAATCTATCATAGTTTAGACGTACCGCCATGGGGGCCTGATATTGATGGTTTAAATATTGATAATATCGTAACTTATGTAAAACCTGATACTGCTATGCAAGATAGTTGGAATAATGTTCCTGAGGATATCAAAGATACTTTCGATAAATTAGGTATTCCACAAGCTGAACAAGAATCTTTAGCAGGTGTGGGTGCTCAATATGACTCAGAAGTTGTTTATCATAATTTAAAAGAAGAAGTTGCAAAACTAGGTGTTATTTATACTGATATCGAAACTGCTCTTAAAGGGCCATACGAAGAAATGATTCGTAAATATTTCATGAAACTTGTAACACCTCGTGACCATAAATTTGCTGCACTTCATGGTGCTGTTTGGTCTGGCGGTTCTTTTGTTTATGTACCACCTAAAGTGAAAGTAGATATACCGCTACAATCATATTTTCGTTTAAACGCAGCTGGTGCTGGTCAATTTGAACATACACTTATCATTGTTGACGAAGGTGCAGAGTTACATTTTATCGAAGGTTGCTCTGCTCCTAAACATAATGTAGCAAATTTACACGCAGGATGCGTAGAATTATTTGTCGCAGATAACGCTAAACTTCGTTATTCTACTATTGAAAATTGGTCAAAAAATATGTATAACCTCAATACCAAACGTGCAAAAGTTGGTAAAAATGCTACGATGGAATGGGTTTCTGGTTCATTTGGTTCACATATTTCTTATTTATATCCAATGACTATCTTAGCAGGAGATTATGCCAAAGCAGAGTTTACAGGTATTACTTTTGCTGGAAAAGGACAAAATCTTGATACGGGAGCGAAAATGGTGCATAATGCCCAACACACATCTTCGCTTATAAATACGAAATCTATTTCCAAAGATGGCGGTGTTAGCACATTTAGAAGTTCTGTAGTTGTTTCCAAACAAGCACATCATAGTAAAGCTTTAGTTTCTTGCCAATCTTTAATGCTTGATAATATTTCTCGTTCAGATACTATTCCAGCTATGGATATTCGTACCAATAAAGCCAGTGTTGCGCATGAGGCAAAAATTGGACGAATTAGCGACCAAGCTATATTTTATTTGATGAGTCGTGGACTAAGTGAGTCTGCTGCTCGTGCTATGATTGTAAATGGCTTTGCTAATCCAATATCTAAGGAATTACCTGTTGAATATGCTGTTGAAATGAATCATTTGATTCAACTTGAAATGGAAGGCGCTATTGGCTAAAAAGGAGATACAAACTATGAATATACAAATAAATAATGCAAATAGTTTGCCTGTGCCAACATGGCGCTGGCTAAAACTAAATGATACAAATATACAATATGAAAATATATCTAACTTAACAGATATATCCCCTAATATTTTAAATGTTACTAATAATATTATCTATACATCTAAAAAAGCCTTAAATATTCCCCAAATAAATACAGGCTGTGGTTATAATATCAATAATTTTATTAAACAAAATGCGGTTAAAACAAATATTTTTACGATAAAAGCAAATACTGCTACGGAAAAACCACTTATATATATTTATGATTTCAACCAAAATCTTGATTTTATTGATGATAATTATATTTTTGCTGAAGAAAATAGTAAAGCAACTATTATTTTTGTATATGCGTCCCAATATAATACACAAGGTTTTCATGCTAGTAGTACAAAAGTATTTGCCAAAAAAAATGCCCAAATTGAAATTATTCAAGTTCAAGCTTTAGGTCAAAATTATTTTAATATTGATGATTTTGGTGCTTTGGCTGATGAAAATGCTTTTATTAAATTAAAACAAATTGCTTTGGGTGCTACCAAAAATTATCTGGGTACAAATATAGATTTATTAGCCAATAAATCTAATTGTTTTATTAAAACAAATTATCTTAGTTCACAAAATCAAAGTATCGATATGAATTATATCGTTAATATTTTTGGTGAAAAAACTACTACGAAATTATTAGCTAATGGTGTTTTAATGGATAATGCCAAAAAAATTCATCGCGGTACTTTAGATTTCAAACAGGGCTGTAAAGGCTCTATCGGCACTGAAACAGAAGAGGTTTTATTACTAGATGAAGATATTCAAAATAAATCTATTCCATTAATTCTTTGTGCGGAAGATGATATTGAAGGCAATCATAGTGCCTCTATTGGTGAAATGGATAGTGAACAGTTATTCTATTTACAAACTCGTGGTTTAACTACTAAACAAATTCGCCAAATGCAAATAAATTCTAAATTACAATTAATGTGTAATGAAATTCCTGAAAATCTACATCATTATATTCTAAATTTCGCACAGGAGGCTTTTGGTCATGAATAATAATTTTCGTCAAGATTTCCCTATATTAAATGATACTAATAATCCTGTAGTTTATTTAGATAATGCTGCTACTACACAAAAACCAACAAGTGTACTTAAGGCAATAAATGATTATTACACTAAACAAAATGCAAATCCACTTCGTGGGTTGTATAATTTAAGTTCTATCGCTACTGAAGAATATGCAAAAGCTCGTCACTGTGTTGCTGAATTTATTAATGCTAAGCATGATTGTGAAATCGTATTTACACGTAATACTACGGAATCATTGAATCTTATTGCTTACACTTACGGTTTAGAAAACATTCAAGCAGGCGATGAAATAGTTGTTTCTATTATGGAACATCATAGTAATATTTTGCCGTGGCAAATGATAGCTAAAGCCAAACAAGCCACACTAAAATATTTGTATATCGACAATGAAGGTAATATTTCTGATAAAGAAATAACTGCTAAAATTACTCCAAAAACGAAAATAGTTTCTGTAACACAAGTATCTAATGTATTGGGTAGTGCTACACCATTAACTAAAATTATTCAACAAGCACGTAAAGTTGATGCTACTGTTATTGTTGACGGAGCTCAAGGTGCACCACATCAAAAAGTAGATGTGCAAGCTTTAGATTGTGATTTTTATGTATTTTCCGGTCATAAAATGTTAGCTCCTATGGGAATTGGTGTTCTTTATGGTAAAAAATCATTACTTGAAGCTATGCCTCCATTTTTACGTGGCGGAGAAATGATTGAAACAGTTACAGAACAATCAGCTACGTTTGCTCCTTTACCTGAAAAATTTGAAGCAGGTACACCAAATGTAGCTGGCGCTATCGGTCTACGTTATGCTATTGAATATTTAAATAATGTTGGTTTTGACTATATTCAAGCTCAAGAACAAACACTTATGCAGATTGCTATAGATGAATTACAAAAATTACCATATATTGAAATTTATGGCAGTAATGATGCAAGTAAACATCATGGCGTGTTAAGCTTTAATATTAAGGATATTCACCCACACGATGTGGCATCACTTCTTGATTATCATGGTCATATTGCACTTCGTGCAGGTAATCATTGTGCTCACCCTTTATTAAAATATTTAAATCTTAATTCTACAAACCGTATTAGTTTTTATTTTTATAATACGAAAGATGATGTTTATTCATTTATTGAACAAATAAAAAAAGTAAGGAGTTATTTAGGATACGATGTTTAATCTTTATAATGAAATTTTAACTGAACATAATTTACACCCTGAAAATAAATATCAACTAAGTAATGCAACTCATCATCAACATGGTATAAATCCTAATTGTGGTGATGAAATTACACTCTCCTTAGTTTTAGAAAATAATATTATCAAAGAGGCTGCTTTTCAAGGTTCAGGTTGTGCCATTTCTCAGGCCTCTACGGATATTATGATTGATTTGATGCTTGACCAAACAGTTGACGAAGCCAAAGAACTTTGTCGTCTATTTATCGGTATGGTACAAGGTAGTATCACTGATGAAACTGAACTTGCACCTTTAGATGAAGCTCTTACGTTTAAAAATATTTCCAAAATGCCCGCCCGTGTAAAATGTGCTGTATTAAGTTGGCATACAATGGAAACAATTTTAGAAAATGCTACAATTAATGCTACAAATACGAATAATTAATGTATATTCTTTTTTTTTAATAAAATTCTAGAGAAAAAGAAATTTAGTTAAAAAAATCACTATGGATAAAAATATTTTCCTTAAATATCAAAATTTATACCCTTTAGAAACAACGTCTAAAGGGTATTTTTATATTTATAGATACCATTAATCAGTACATGGTGTCTGTTCCGTTTTCAATATTTTTGATTCGTTTTTCCATGAATTTGATACTTTCTTGAATATTTTTATCATTTAAATCGGCTTCTTCTTTTTTTGCTAAAATTTTTCGTAATTGAGCTAAATATTTTTCTTTATGTAGTTCATCAACAATAGTGTCCTCAAACTCTTTAATAATATTTTTTATATCACTATCATTTTCTCGTTCTTGCATTTTAGCATTTTGTTTTTTTTAATGATATTTTTCGTATCATTTACAAATTCTTGATGTTTTTTCTGTTCTTTTTTAGCTTTATATTCTTCAATTTCATCTGACCAAACAAGCGTAATTGTCAATGAACGAAGTGAAAGCCTTATAGGCTTGTGCAAGCCACACGTTTTACGTGTGGTACTGACTTTATTCATTATTTGTTTGTAAATTTTTTAATAGTTTATTCACTTCATCAAATAATTTTTTACGTTGTCCATTTTTTAAATCTTTTGGATTGTTAAGTTCTTGTTTTAAATTTTGAAGTTTTTGAATTGCTGTAGTTATATTACGTGTATCTTTGTTATATATATATGTTAATGCTTTATAATATTGCATATATTGTAACATGAGTTTATATTTTCCGCCACGTTTCATTTTATATTCATCATATAATTTATCTAAACATTCTGCATAGGTTTTATTATTAATACCTAAAATAGAATAACATAATGCTAATTGTTTAATTTCATTAATAAACCCACCTGTTGATTGACGTTTATGGTATAAGTATATTTTAATATCAGCAACATTTTTATACATTTCCGCAGCAATTTCTAATTTATTAATAACATTTTTAAATCGTACTTCTTCTGTTTCAAAACTAATTATTCTTGTAGTCATAAGTTTAGCTAAAGTCATCAAAATATTACCATAACGATAATAAATATCGTATAAATTATTAGCAGTATTGTTTTTTGCTTGTAATTCCTGAATTTTTTTAGTGTCTAATTTTTCTATATGAATATTGGAAGTTTTTATAAATCTATTACTTATGTTTAATAATAATGATAAATAGTTTTGAAGTACTGAAAAAACAAAATTATTAACATACGCGGGATTGTTATCATCAAAATAATGATAAAAATTAACGACTTTACCTGCTTCATGGTCTAAATAATCATTTAATAAACGCATAGATGCAAATAAAATTTTATATAACATTTTTTGATTACGTTGTTTGAACTCATCAGTAGCATTATCATAAATATTAAGAGCTGTAGTAAGTAAATTTGCGCTTTTTTGCACTCTATTTGAATATTTTATTAGATATTTATATTCTCCGGTAAATAATTTTTTTTGTGTTTCCTCTTCAATAGAAAATGAGCTAATTTTTTCTAATAAAGTAGCATATCTATATAGAGCAGTTATATCTTCAGGATATTCTTTTAAGATTTTTTCATAAACTTTGATAGCTTTAAAACAAGCAATAGGGCCATTTAATTTTGTTGAAATTATATCTACTAGTTCTTTATCAGATTGAAAATATATCATTTTATTTATAGTATTAATTTTCCCTAAGAATATATCACGATTAAAGTAAGCATAAGATTGAGCTATCTTTTTATTTTCATGTAATTGATTGTAAAAATTTGCTAGGAATTCATAGTCTTTTATTATCACTTTAGCAACGTTTTCTGCTGTTTCTTCTTTTATTTTATTTGGAGTTTCTTTATTCATAACTATTTCTGAGAAATTTTTAAATCCTAAATCTATATGTTTGGTTAATCCATAAATTATTGTTTCTATATCCATAATGCTAAAATTATTAGACAATATTTTTAAATTTTCTTCTGGACTTAAATCATAATTTAAATAAGAAATCAAACCATTCCAATCATTGTTTTTAAAGAGCATTTCAATTTGTGTGTTTTTCGTAGTTTTCATTATTTAATCACTCCATACTGTTAATCTTTAAATTTATACTTTATTATTAATCTTTTATCAAAATTCATAAGGCTTTATCATTGCTCCCATATAT
>Garnier_p2__coassemble_1967_pt1 | contig 14981 bp, 12 predicted proteins | sample Garnier_p2__metabat2_low_PE_022 | metagenome-assembled genome bin Garnier_p2
ATAGATGAATCTAGCAGTTCCTACAGATTGCCACAGTTTTTGTTCTTGCTCTTTTATTGGATAAATTCTAACTTTTTTCGCAAGTATCATCTTCTATTGACTCCTTATTTTACCTGCAAATTCTCCTATTGAGAAATATTTCATATTATCACCTCACTAATCTCATATCATAATATATAATTTTATAGGTGCTTATATAAAATTATATATTATTTATAACAGCGTTAAGCCTCCTTAAATATACGATTATTTTAGTATTGCAATATTTTAATATAGATATGCTATAGTTATTATAGCAGAATAAACCCCATTTTTATAAGTATATTAAATAAAATTTAGAAAGAGAGCAAATATAATGATAGATTATTCATGTATACAAGTATTTAAAGCATTAGCTGATGAAACACGCTTTAAAATTTTACAAGAAATAGCCCAAAATGAAGAAATATGTGTATGTAAGTTAATCGAAAAATTTGAAATAGCACAAAGTAAACTATCCTATCATTTAAAATTATTATTAGAGGCTGGATTAATAAATGTAAAACCTAGAGGAAAATGGAATTTTTATAGAATAAATCATGAGTGTATGCAAAAGTTTTTAAGTGAAGATTTTATTAGAGAACTAAAAGCATAATTATTGTCATATCAAAAATTTTTGATATAATAAACATATCAATTTTTTTGATATGAGGTGAGTGAATGTTTGATTTTTTTATTAAACAAATATTGGGTATGCAATGGCTTAATGATTTTGTTTGGCAAGTATTAATTAATTTTTTTCAGGCAGATACAAGTTCAAGTTTATGGTCTAGTATACATTTTTTTATTTATGATACAATAAAAATCGCTATTTTATTAGTAACTTTAATTTATTTAATATCATATATTCAATCATATTTTCCGCCAGAGAAAACGAAACGTATTTTGACTCATTTTGATGGTTTTAGAGGAAATATAATTGCAGCACTACTTGGAACAGTAACACCATTTTGTTCATGCTCAAGTATACCTATTTTTATTGGATTTACGAGAGCGGGACTTCCAGTGGGTATGACTTTTTCATTTTTAATATCTTCACCAATGGTTGATGTGGCGTCAATGTTGATGTTAATGTCGTTTTTTGGTGTGGATTTTGCAGTTTTTTATACCATAGAAGGCGTAATATTAGCAGTAATTTTAGGTAAATTATTATCAATAATGAAAGTAGAACGGTATTTAAAACAATATGATAAAGCTATACGAGATTTTTATGCTGAATCAGAATATTTTAAGCAAAGACAACGTTTGAATTATGCACTAAATGATACAAAAATTATCGTAAGAAAAGTATTTCCTTATGTATTAATAGGGGTATTTATTGGGGCTTTAATTCATAATTGGATACCACAAGAATTTATTTTGGCGATTTTGGGTAATGATAATCCGTTTGCCGTTGTTTTGGCTACGTTTATTGGTGTGCCTATTTATGCAGATATTTTTGGTACATTGCCGATTGCGGAGGCTTTGTATTTAAAAGGTGTACCAGCAGGGACTATTTTAGCTTTGATGATGGCAACAACTGCTTTATCAGTACCGTCGCTTATTATGCTTAGTCAAGTATTACAAAGAAAATTACTATTTTTATTTATTGGCATAGTAAGTATAGGAATTATGTTTGTAGGGTATATATTTAATGTGTTATTTGCATGATGATAGGTAAAAGGTGATAAGATTAATGAAGAATATAAAAAATGTAGCTTTTATTTGTGTGCATAATTCTTGCAGGTCGCAGATGGCGGAAGCTATTGCGCATAAAAAGGGAAAAAATATATTTAATGCTTTTTCAGCAGGAACACAGGTGAAAAATAAAATAAATCCTGATGCAGTAAGAATAATGAGTAATCTGGGTTATCAAGATATTATAGAAAAACAATATCCGAAACTGTTAAAAGATTTGCCGAGTATAGATATCGTTATTATTATGGGCTGTAATGTTGCTTGTCCAATGATAAAATGTGATTATCGTGAAGATTGGGGCTTAGATGACCCTACAGGAAAATCAGATGAAGAATTTTTAAAGATTATTGAACAAATAAATTTTAAAATGGATAAATTAATAGCTAAAATAAAAAATAATGAGATATAAAAAAATACCTGCCTATAAATTTGAACTGCACCCCAAAAGTTGTTTTTTCTGTCCAACTTTTGGGGTGCATATCAAATCGGCAGGTATTTTTTAGTTAAAGCTTAACCACGAAGATTTGCATTGAAATCTTTTTGCAGTTTAGCTACTATTTTTTCGATAGCAGGGTCAATTTCCGCGTCAGTTAATGTTTTGTCGTTAGATTGGAATGTTAAAGAGAAAGCTAAGCTTTTTTTACCGTCTTCAACTTGTTTACCTGTGTAAACGTCGAATAAAGTAATTTCTACAAGATTTTGTCCAGCAGCTTTAGTCATAGCTTTTTCGATATCACTAGCATTTACATCAACATCAACAAGCATAGCGAGGTCACGGCTAGTTGCTGGATATTTTGGTAATGCTTTATGTTTTAAATCTTTAGCCATGTATTTCATCACTGTATCTACATCAAGTTCAAAGATATATACAGGTTTTGTAATACCATAAGCAGCAAGTACAGCAGGGTGAACTTCACCAACTGTTGCGATAACATCGCGACCTTTTTTGAAGAGTGCAGTTTTACCAGGGTGCATAGCATAGTGAGTGCCAGCTTCTACAGTGTAACGGTTTACGCGAACATTATGAAGTAATTCTTCAACGATACCTTTAGCGTCATAGAAGTCTACCATATCATTTGTTTGGTTCCAACCTTGGATATGACGGCGACCTGTGATTGCACCAGCAATTTTTACTACTTCATCAGGAAGTTCAGTTACAGGAAGAGCTTTAGGGAAGAATACAGAACCTACTTCAAATAAAGCAACATCATCGTTTTTACGTGCAAGGTTACGAGTAAGGTTATCAAAAATACTGCTAAGTAAAGTTGTACGAACGAGTGGATATTCATCAGAAAGTGGGTTCATAATAGGTACAGCTTGACGAAGTGGGCTATCTTGAGGAATGTTTAATTTATTAAATGTTTCTTCATTAGTTAAAGCAAAGGAAATTGTTTCAAAAAGACCTTGGCTAGACAAAGAAGCTTTTACATTATCAATGAATGTTTGTTTTGCAGATTGAGTACCTTGCATGCAAGTACCTTCTGGAAGGCTAGTTTTGATTTTATCAAAACCATATAAACGAGCCACTTCTTCAGCGATATCTGCCATACGAGAAACATCATTACGCCAAGATGGAATGCTTACAGTAATAGTATCATTTTCATCTTTAACTACATTAAAGCCTACACTAGTGATGATATCAATCATAGTTTCTTTAGTAATAGTAGTACCAAGATGTTTGTTGATTTGTTCAGCAGTAAAGCTTACAGTAGAGGCTTGTTTTGGTGTTGGATAAACATCAACGATACCTTGACAAACAGTGCAAGCACCCATATCTTGAAGAAGTTGACAAGCTCTGTTTAATGCTAAGATAGTAGTTTCGCTATCAACGCCACGTTCGAAACGACCAGATGCTTCCGAAGAAAGACCGAAAGAACGAGCTGTGCGACGAACACATGGACCATAAAAATCAGCAGATTCTAAAACTACAGTAGTTGTTGTATCTGTGATTTCAGTTGCTAAACCGCCCATGATACCAGCAAGACCTGCTACTTTTTCACTATCAGCGATAACAAGTGTTTCAGTTGTAGCTTTACGAGTAGTATCATCAAGAGTGTGTACAGTTTCGCCTTCTACAGCACGGCGAGCTACTAATTTTTGACCGCTTAATTTATCATAATCATAAGCGTGCATAGGATGACCAAGTTCAATCATAACGAAATTAGTAACATCGACAACATTATTAATTGGGCTGATACCAGCACCTTCAAGACGTTGTTGCATCCATTCAGGAGATGGGCCGATTTTTACATTTTTTAGCATACGAGTAGAAAAACGTGAACATAAATCAGTGTCAGCGATTTCTACAGAGAAAATATCGTTTAATTTTGTAGCGTCATCTTCATTTTCATTTACAGTGATTTCTGGGAAATGAGGTTTATTGCCTGTGATAGCAGCAACTTCACGAACAAGACCAAATACGCTAAAGCAATCAGCACGGTTAGCAGTGAGTTCAAATTCAAGAACAACATCATTTAAACCGAGAATATCTTTGACTTGAATACCAACAGGAGTATCGCTAGGTAAAATAAAAATACCGCTCTTTTGGTCGTCTGCTAATTTTTCAAGGTCAAGTTTTAATTCTTGAGCAGAGCAAAGCATACCATAAGACATAACACCACGAAGTTTACCTTTGGAGATTTTCATACCATTTGGTAAATTTGCACCAATCATAGCTACAGGAACAATTTGTCCTTCAGCAACATTTTGAGCACCAGTTACGATAATGATATTTTCAGGTTGACCAACATTGATAGTACAAATCTGAAGATGGTCAGAATTTTGATGTGGTTCAAGTTTTTCAATACGACCAGTAATAACTTTTTCTAAGCCTTCACCTGGGTCGATAATATTTTCTACAGGAATACCTGCCATAGTGAGTTTATCGGCAAGTTGTTCTGGAGTTTCAGTAAAATCTATATAATCTTTAAGCCATTTAATAGAAACTTGCATTAAATTTATCCTCCTTAAAAATAAGCGTGATTAGAATTGACGTAAGAAACGAACATCATTGTCATAGAATAAGCGTAAATCATCGATACCGTATGCAAGCATAGCGATACGTTCAACACCCATACCGAAAGCAAAACCGCTTACCTTTGTAGGGTCATAGCCACTCATTTCTAATACATGAGGATGCACCATACCAGCACCTAAAATTTCAAGCCAGCCAGTGCCTTTACATACACGGCAACCTTTACCTTTACACATAACACAAGAGATATCTACTTCTGCACTTGGTTCAGTGAATGGGAAGAAACTAGGACGGAAACGTACTTTTACATCTTTACCAAACATTTGTTGTAAGAAAGTAACAAGTGTACCTTTAAGGTCAGCAAAGCTGATATTTTTATCAATGCAAAGACCTTCAACTTGAGTAAACATTGGAGAATGAGTAGCATCGTAGTCATCACGACGGTATACATGACCTGGAGCAATGATACGAATTGGACTATTTGGTTCGTGAGCTTGCATTGTACGAGCCTGTACAGGAGATGTTTGGCTACGAAGTAAGATATCTTCTGTAATATAGAAGGAATCTTGCATATCACGAGCTGGATGGTCTTTTGGTAAATTTAAAGCTTCAAAATTGAAATAATCAGATTCAATTTGAGGGCCTTCAGCAATAGAGTAACCCATGCTAGTGAAGATATCTTTCATTTTATTTAAAGTTACAGTTAATGGATGAAGATGTCCAAGAGGTTGACGACGACCAGGTAAAGTTACGTCGATTTTTTCAGTAGCTAAACGGTTAGCAAGTTCAGCTTCTTTTAAAGTAGTTTGCTTTGCTTCGATAGCAGTTTCTAATTCTTTACGTGCCAAATTCACCATTTGACCAACAACAGGACGTTGTTCTGGGCTTAATTTACCCATTCCACGTAAAATGCTAGTTAATGAGCCTTTTTTTCCGAGATATTTTACACGCACATCATTTAGTGCATTGAGGTCAGAAGCAGTATTAATATCATTAATAGCCGCTTGTTGTAAACTTTTGAGTTCTTGTTCCATGATTTCACTCCTACAAAATGTTGAAAAAAGTTAAAAACGTTGAAAAAAATAAAAGCTTCCACCCCCGTGAAGGGGCGAAAGCTTATTTCGCGGTACCACCCTAATTGATACTTAAAAGCATTAACGCTGCCAAACGCTATGACTACTTAAGTTCACCATAGAAGCTCCAAAGTGAATTTCAATTAAACCTTCTTTTATTGCTCTCAACCTAGGCAATATTTTCTGTAAAAGAAAATATAATTTACTCTCTTTATCATTGCTTAATTTGATATAAATTTATAAAAAGAAGTATAACATAAAAAAATAGTAAATACAAGATTAGAAAAAATAACTAATTTTTATAAAAAAATAATTAAATTTTATAGAAAATTTTGGGTTGATTTTGATGATTTTGATTAATTATAGCACTTAAAAAAAACTAAATTAGTGCAAATTATTCAGTAAAGAATCTCAAAATAGTCATTATACTTAAAAGTGTAGAAAAATGGAGTGGATTTTGAAACCTATATATATTAAAGGTACAATACAAACAGAAAGAAACATTAGAAAAGTAAGAAAATTAAAACGAAAACTTGAAAGTTTAAAAAAGTTAAAAGTGTAATACTTAAATAAAGAGGTGCATTAAAATGTTTGATGAAGGAAAAATTGTAATTATTGGTGCAAGTAATGTAGGAACTGCAGTATTGAACAAAGTAGTGGATTTTGGTTTGGCCTCAGAAGTAGTATTGATTGATATTAACAAAGATAAATGTTTAGGTGAATCTTTAGATACAAGTCATGCTACAGCTTGTATTACAAGTCATAATATTTATATTCATGAAGGCGATTATGAAGACTGTAAAGATGCAAGCATGATTATTATTACAGCTGGACCTAGCATTAAACCGGGCGAAACTCCAGATAGATTGATTTTAACTAAAACAAATTGCAAAATTATGGATAGCGTTATGTCACAAATTGTAAGATATACTAAAGATGCTATTATCTTGGTGGTAACTAATCCATTGGATGTAGCGACATATTATGTATCTACTCATTTTGATTATCCACGTGAAAAAATTATAGGCACAGGTACTTTGCTTGAAACCTTTCGTCTACGTAGAATATTAGCAGATTATTATTATCTTGATCCAAAACTTGTACATGGTTATGTTTTAGGTGAACATGGTAACTCTGGATTTGTAGCTTGGAGTAGTGTAGATATTGCAAGTTTAGGTTTAGAAAATATGGATGATTTTTTAGGTCGTGATTATAAATTAAATAAAGGCATGATTGAACAAAAAATCATGAAAGTTGTATATGATGTAATTAACTTAAAAGGTTGCACAAATACTGGTATTGCTATGGTAGTAAGTCGTTTTATCAAAGCTATAAAATATAATGAATATACTATTTTACCATTATCTTCCGTATTAACAGGTGAATATGGCATTCATGATGTAGCACTTAGCTTACCTTGTATGTTGAATGATGGTGGTATCGTTAAAAAATTTACGCCAAAATTAACTGACCAAGAAATCTATAAAATGATATCTTCAGCTAAAAGTGTAAAAGCTGCCATGGAAGTTATTGAAAAGAAAGTAAATGCAGTAGCTTAAAATTGGTAGTGAAATAAATATTATTTAATCATTGGACTAGATAGCGAGATTTTTATAGAAAATCTCGCTATTTTTGTAGTTATTAATGAAATTACAAGATTAAAGGGGGCTTTAAAATGCAAAGCGTAGCCAATAGTGTAAAAAAATCACAAGGCATAATGATGTTTATTATTTTACTATTAGCATATATTGTATTTGCTTCAAACTGGGTAGCAGGTTCAAATTTATCAGAAAAAATTATTGCATATTATTTTAATGATAAAGCTGTATCTCCTATGGTAGCGGAAATTATTAATTATACAATAACGATTGCTAGGATTTTTGCTAACTTATTAGCAGCATATATTTTATTGAAATTAAATCCACGTAAAGCAAGTATTGTAGCTTTGATATTATTAAGCTTTTCCTTAATTGCAGTATTTGCTACAAATTATTGGTTATATACTGTAGCTCGCATGGTAATGGCTCTAGGGGGTTCAATGATAATGGTATATATGAACACTGTAGTAGCTAGATTTATCGCTAATGATGAAAAAATTATAGCTAATGCTTTAGTTACAGCTTCATACAACATTGGAGCAGGGCTTGTAGCTATTATATTTTTTATGTATAAAGATATGGTAGAGGCAAATTGGCAAAATACTATGTATGTATTTAGCGTATTTAGTATTTTATGTTTAGTAATATGGACAATTTTTGCGAAAGACTTTTCACCAAATGCAGATGATTCAACTGCAGAGTCTCAACAAGAATATAATTATAAAGACGCATTAACAGATAAATTTGTATATTGTTTTTCTCTAGGATTCGGGGGATTCTTATTTTTGTATGTAATGTCTTTAGTATCGATACCGATAAAATTAGTAGCACAGGTAGGCAATAGTTTTAGTGCGGAATTTATGATACTTTCTATCACTATGGGCGGTATAGGGGGCACATTATTTAGTATTTTAATTGGTAAAGTACCTTTTAAACGTAAACCATTTTTATTAGTGCATGGCGTGATGATGATAATTGCTATGGCAGTAGGATTATATATGGCGTATATCAATCCGCAAATTGCTTATTTTGTATTTGCTATAGCAGGTTTTGTGATGTTTTCCCAGTATTCGGTATATTTGAATTTTCCACATGAATTACCTAATATGAATCCAAGAAAACTTACGATTATGTTTGGTGTATTTTGGGCTTTAGGCTATAGCATTTATACAATTTTAAATTTTGTGTGGAGTCTAATTTTATCTTATTATGGCTGGGATTTTTCAATGGTATTTTATATCGCTAGTAGTTGTATGTATCTTGTTTTTGTATATACTTTCCCTGAATTAAAAGCACAAGCCCAAAAAATTATTTCTTAAAATTATTTATAATATTAAATGAGATAAAATAGCAAAAAGCTAACATCGTCTTTGATGTTAGCTTTTTTGCTTATTGGTATTTTATCATGCTTAGTATATATAAGTATATAATAAGCATGTATAGAAAGAGCGAATATATGCTGAGCTTGAAAATTTGAGTGATTAATATAGAAAATAATATAAATTATAAAAACACTGTAGTATAATATCTACTATATAGTAAAAGAAAACTAAAAATATACTAATATAATAGTAAGACATTTATGGTGGTGAATGCTATGGAAAAACTAGATATTGAAGCTTATAAAAAAGAAAATCCGTTCATTGTACTTGCTGATGTAATCTATCAATATTTTCGACAAGAAATCATGCAAGGGGGATTATTGCCAGGGGATAAGATTATTGAATCGCAGATAGCTCAAGAATTGAATGTGAGTCGTACACCTGTGAATTTGGCTATAGGAAGAGCACTTCATGAAGGCTGGTTAGAAAGACGTAGTAAACGTTATTTAACAGTAAGAAAGATAAGTCCACAAGAATGTTTTTGCTTATATGAAGCTAGAAAATTTTTAGAGGGGCAGGCAGCATATCTAGCAGCTAAAAGAATTACCAAAGCTGAACTTATGAATTTAAAAGAGATATTAGCAGGTTTTCGTAAAGGTAATGATGAACCAATTGATGATGAATTATTTTGTAAAAATGATGAAAAATTTCATGATTTAGTAGTAGAAGCCTCACATAATGAATATATTGTATCAATGTATAAAAATATTAAACCAGATTTACAAAGATATAGATATCATTATAAAAATTTAATTATTGAACGAAATACAAATGAAAATGTATATATGTATCATTATTCGATATATCTAGCTTTAAAAAGTAGATTATCAGTAGTAGCAAAAGATGAAATTGAATCAGATATTTCAAGTATGCACGGTATGATATTTGCGGGAAATATATTAGCAAAATTTAATTTATAAATTAAAAATGTTAGCACAAAAGATAATTTATGCTAACATTTTTTTATTTTAAGGATAATTTATTTTTATTTTACTTGTTGTTTTTTAGGTGAGATTATTAACATAATAAACATGATAATAACGGTCGTTAAAATAGCGGTGGATTGAGCATTTAGATTGCCAATACCTTGATTATGATTAAACATAGTCAAACCTACAGTGATGATAATACCAATAATTGTAGAAGTAATAGCAGCAGTAGAATTACTACGTTTAGAGAATAAACCAAATAACAATGGAGCAGTAATTGATACTGACATTAATGAATAGAAAATAGATAATGCCGAGATAACATTTGGTAAAATAATAGCAAGACCAATACCGATAATGCCAGCAACAATGGTAACAATACGACTACCTTTAATTAATTGTTGGTCAGAAACATCAGGATTGATAAAAGATTTATACAAATCTTTAGTGAAAGAAGTGGTTATCATATATAATACAGCGTCAGCAGCACTAATTTCAGCGGAGAAAATAGCAGCTAAAGCCAAAGCTGAAGCCCAAAAAGGCATACATTCTTTCATTACATAAGGAAGAGCTAAATCTTGTTGAGGTAAATCAGGAGCAATAGCATATGCCGCCATACCCAAAGTTACCGGAATAATAGAAAATAGAAACATTACCAAACCACAAGCACAAGTACTAATACGTACAGTAGTTTTATCTTTAGCACTATAAACTTTACCAATTAAGGCAGGAGATAAGAAAAATGAAGGCATAAGCATGAGGAAAAATCCCATAATAACAGTATTACCTAAGCCATCAAAGCTAAAATAATTATTAACTTGAGCCACATCAGCCATATTATTCATTACACGAGCATGTAAACCATCAATACCACCTACGAAAGATAAAACCAAAGGTACAGCTACGATAAAACCAATTAACTTCACAGCCGCTTCAATAAGATTGGCATATACAGCAGATAAAAATCCACCAGCACAAAAATATAATACAACAACAATAGAAGCAATAAATACACCAGTAATTTTATCAATCTCAGCAACAACAGATAAAATCCAAGCAATACCCATTAATTGTCCGGCAAAAATAGCAAGTGTACCAATAGCCATCATTAAAGAAATAAGACCACGAAAATAACGATTATAGCGATATTCTAAATAATCGCCTAAAGTATAAAAACCATGATTTTTAGCGATTTCCCAAATTTTAGGACCAATCACCAAAGCTAAAATGAAAGTCCCCAACGCAGAAGCGATAATCCACCAAACAGCAGAAATCCCCGAAGTAAAGCCCATACCAGCAACACCAACAGTAGAGCCAGCACCTATATTAGGGGCTACTAAGGTGATAAAAAGTAAAAATGGTGTCATTTTACGGCCACCGACAAAAAAGTCATCTGCTCCTTTTACTTTTCGTGATATAATTACACCAACAGTGATCAATAACACCGCATAAAGGGCGATTACAACAAGATACCAATTCATTCAAAAATCCTCCAGTCTGTAGTCTAAGTCAGTGACTAAAAATGAAAAGTTCACTGCTATATAGACGGAAAAAATACATTAAGAATCAACTGCAAATGTCAGTTGCTCTCACAAAACTATAGCTTAATAATTATAGTATAGTAGTATCTAAAATACAAATAAAGGTGATAAACTTTGGCAGAAATAATAATTCATAATGATTATGAAGGAATAAAAGAAGCATTGAAAGAAGCCAAAAAAGCTTTGGTGAAAAATGAAATCCCTATAGGTGCAATTATTTGTAATAATGAAGGTAAAATAATTGCTCGCGGACATAATTTACGTGAAACCACACATAATGCAATAGCCCATGCAGAAGTAGTAGCTATTCAAAAAGCCTGTCAAAAACTAAAAAATTGGCGACTTAGTGATTTGACCTTATATGTAACGATAGAACCTTGCCCAATGTGTGCAGGCGCGATTTTTATGAGTAGATTAAAACGGTTAGTATATGGTAGTACAGATTGGCGGGCAGGAGCTTGTGAATCTGTATTTAATATAGTAAGCAATCCGTGGCTCAATCATCAAGTAGAAGTACGAGCTGGTGTATTAGAAGATGAATGTGCAGATATCTTAAAAGATTTTTTTCAAAAACAACGAAAGCAAAAATAATCTATAAAAATAATTAATAAGAAAATACCTATCGTTTATAAAAAAATAATATATTTTACTTATGTATAAAGCTATGCTAAGATAAATTTGCAAACAGTTAATAGTTAAAGTAGTTAAAGTAGTTAAAGAAATTATTTTAGTTTATAAAATTCATTTAAATAGTTAAAGAGAAAGAAGGCTTTATACATGATAAGAAAAGTGCCTGTACCAACAGCTGGAGTTATGCTTGGTCTTGCTGCATTAGGTAATTTATTAGCACCGTATTCAATGGTATTAAAATATATTTGTGGTATTTGTGCAGCTTTTTTAGGTATATTATTATTCTCTAAGGTGATATTACACCCTAAGATGATTAAAAATGATTTAAATGGCAATTCGATTTTTGCTAGTGTATTTGCTACATTTTTTATGGCGATTATGCAACTTTGTACTTATACAATTTCGTTTGCACCGACAATCAGCGAGATTATTTGGTATGGGGCGATTATAGGGCATTTTATCTTGATGACATGGTTCACTTGGAGATATATTTTTAATTTTGATTTACAAGAGGTATTTCCAACATATTTTATTGCGTATGTAGGTATTGTTGTAGCCTCAGTTACAGCACCAGCATTCAATCAACATCATTTAGGTGAATATATTTTCTGGTTTGGTTTTGTTTCGTATATGATTTTATTTGCCTTAGTAACTATTCGTTATTGCAGTAAACATAAAATTGCAGAGCCAGCAAAACCATTATTTTGTATCTATACAGCACCAATGAGTTTAAGTTTAGCAGGATATCTTGCCTGTGTTGCTGAAAAATCTGTATTTATGATTATTATTATGCAAATTTTAGCTCAAGCATTATTTGTACTAGTACTTACACAAATGCCAAAACTTTTACGTTTGAAATTTTATCCAAGCTATGCAGCTTTTACCTTCCCTTTTGTAATCACAGCGATTGCACTTCGTCAGACTATTAGTTATTTGACTCAAGAAGGATTTGTAGTTTCTAGTATTTTTAATTATTTAGTAGAAGTAGAAGCATTGATTGCTACAGTGATTGTAGTATATGTATTCGTTAGATATTTGAAATTCTTACATGAACAAATGATTGTAAATATGGGTGATCGTGCAAAATCTGTTTTTAGTATGATTAGTGATATTTTAAAATAAAAAAACTAAAATATAAGCTTAGTATGCTCTCCTCCTCATAAACTCAACAAAGACAAATTTGCATACTAAGAGATATTATATACTCCAAACTTCAATTCTTATTTAAAGGTAGATGAAAATCTACCTTTTTTTATGTTTATTTTTTATATGTTTTAGTTTGGTATTTTTACTAAAAATGTATACAAAATATTTGAGCAAAAAAGTGGGTTTATTTGCTATTTAGCTTAAAAAGCAATTTGCCAAATAGTGGATAAATGTTATAATATACCTATTGTTTTGAGCTATTTATATGATGAAAGGATGGAATTTAATGGTTGAATCAGCATGGTCGTTATTGCCACCGATTATTACTATTGTATTGGCTTTAGCGACGAAGGAAGTATACATGTCACTTATCATCGGCATTTTTGTTGGGGCATTGATGTTCACTGGCTTTGATGTCTTAGCTGCAATTGATACTTTTTTTGCAATTATGTCCGACAAAGTTGGCGGAAATGTATATATCCTTGTTTTCTTGGTATTATTAGGTATTATTGTAGCAGCAATTGCTCGCTCCGGTGCTTCTCGTGCTTATGGTGAATGGGCAGCAAGAGTAATTAGTGGAAAACGTAGTTCTTTACTTGTTACTTCTATTTTGGGTGTAGTTATTTTTATCGATGACTATTTTAACTGTTTAACAGTAGGTACAGTTATGCGCCCTGTTACAGATAAATTCAATGTAACTCGTGCGAAACTTGCATATATTATTGACGCAACAGCAGCACCAATTTGTATTATTGCTCCAGTATCTAGCTGGGCAGCTGCTGTAAGTTCTTCACTTCCAGAAGATAGTGGAATTGATGGATTTTCTTTATTCTTACAGACAATCCCATTTAATATGTACGCATGGTTTACAATTGCCTTCATGTTATTCTTGATTTGGACAGGAAAAGATTTTGCTTCAATGCGTGCTTTGGAACGTAGAAATGCAGGCAAATTAGTTATTCCAGAAGAGTACAAACAAGATGATATGGAAGCTATCGGTACTGGTAAAATCTTAGATTTATTATTACCACTTATCGTATTAATCAGTGGTTGTATCTTTGGTTTACTTTATACTGGTGGTATCTTAGAAGGTGTGGGCGTTGCCGAGGCTTTTGCTAATTGTGAATCAGCAAGAGGATTGGTAATCGGTTCATTCATTGCCTTGATTTTTGTATTCTTATTATATGTACCACGTGGAGTACTTCGTTTTGGTAAATTCTGCGAATGCTTTAACCAAGGTTTTAGAGCGATGACTCCAGCAATTTTCATTTTATGTCTTGCTTGGAGCTTATCTGGTGTATGCGGTCAAGATTATTTAAATATTGGCGGATATGTAGGTGGTATTGTATCTAATAATGCTACAGTTGGTATGTTCATGCCAGCAGTATTCTTCTTAGTTGCTGTAGGCTTAGCATTTGCCACAGGTACATCTTGGGGTACATTTGGTATCTTGATTCCTATCGCTCTTGCCGTAGTAGCAAATGATTCTAGTTTATTAGTAGTTACTGTAGCTGCTGTACTTGCTGGTGCAGTAGGTGGTGACCATGTATCACCAATTTCAGATACAACAATCTTAGCTTCTGCTGGTGCACAATGTAGCCATATTGACCACGTAAGTACACAGGTACCATATGTAATGGTAGTTGCAACATGTTCTTTTGTAGGTTATCTTGTAGCAGGTATCACAGGTAATGGCTGGTTTGGTATTCTTGCCGGTGCAACTTTATTAGTAATGGCTATGGTTTATATTTATAAAGTATTAATGAAAAATTAATATAATATTAATTAAGAAAACTCTAGGATTTATATTCTAGAGTTTTTTATATCTAAGTTTATATTTGATATTATTAGGAAATTTATATTTTTTTGTAAAATATAAATATAAAATAAGGAAATAATATAGTAGTGGATTTTTACATATATATGATATAATATAGAATTAGTTAAGAATGGATTTATAAATTAATAATAAAATTTGTGGAGGATTTTATG
>Garnier_p2__coassemble_1970_pt1 | contig 14963 bp, 12 predicted proteins | sample Garnier_p2__metabat2_low_PE_022 | metagenome-assembled genome bin Garnier_p2
TCAAAATTATATGGATTTTCCAACTGAGAACCAAACATCTCAATAAATAGGGATTTGACAAATAAATCCATTTTTTCTAATTGCTTTTTCTTTAACTCTATTAAATTAGTTACTTTATCTAAAATACCTACAATCTTTTTTTGATCTGCTAATATTGGTATCTTTATACTATAGTTTTGCAACCATGCAGTACTTAAATTTTTTTGAGCAATCCCTTTTGAAGCATTTATACAGTCTTGCTCAAATATATTATTATTTAAATAATAATATATATAATCTTGATCTAAATCAATATTTTTCTTAATTCGTAAACAAGCTACTCGTTGATTTAAAGCTGCTGGCAAAAATTGATCTGATAATATTGCTACTCTACCTACATTACCAGTTAAAGATATTAATATATCTTTTTCTTTTAATAAATAATTTTTTATGCATGATTCTTGTGATTTAGGATAATATTTAGGATCAATATCTTCAATATAACCATTTTTTACATTAGTAATTCGAATAATACGTATACCACTATTTACATAATCTTGACTTTTAAAAGCAAATCCATTTAATACATCACATATTTCGCTTAATTTTACTTTCATTTGCTTATTCCCCATATTTTACAAAATTTTAATCTATACTAGATACATTATTAATAACAGATTCGAAGCTTTTTTATTTTATATAACAACTAATTTAGTTTTAGCATTATATATAACGCAAGAAGCCCTATGAAGGTACGAACTTCATAGGGCTTCGCTGTTTTTTATAACCAAATTCTATGTTTTGCCTACATTCAGTATAACATATTTAATAATTTTGGCAATAAATTTTATTTTAACATTTCCTCTAATTCTGCTAAGCCTTGATTAATTTCTTCTTCCATTGTTTTCAATTCTGCTAATAATTCACTTGTTGGTGGATATTCTTCTGGGATATATTCTATTTCTTTATATTTATTAATAGATAAATCATAATCATTGTCTATAATTTCTTGTTTTGGTACTAAAAATGATTTTTCTGTACGTTTTCTCTCTTGTTCTTTTTCTAAATTATGAAAACGATTAATAATATCAGGTATATCATTTTCAGTTACTTCATTACGTTTATCATCAAGACTATAGCCATCTGCTTGCATATCATAAAACCATACATTTTCTGTTCCACCTGCACCAGTTTTTGTGAAAATCAACACTGCTGTAGATACTCCTGCATACGGTTTAAATACACCTGACGGCATAGAAATTACTGCTTGTAATTGATTATTTTCTACTATTTCTTTGCGAATAGCTTTATGTGCTTTACTTGAACCAAATAATACTCCATCTGGTACAATACATGCACATCGTCCACCCATTTTTAACATACGTAAAAATAATGCTAAAAATAATAATTCTGTTTTTTTCGTTTTCGTAATTGCAGTTAAATTATCATTGATACTTTCAGCATCTACAGTGCCTTTAAATGGTGGATTAGCTAAAATAATACTAAACTTATCACTTATTTCATTTTGTTTGGATACGCTATCATTATAATCAATTTCTGGTCTAGTAATCCCATGTAACATTAAATTCATGGCTGAAATACGCAACATCGTGCGGTCTGTATCAAATCCTGTAAATGCGATACTTTCAAAATGTTTCCACTGTTCCGGAGTCATTTTTGATCCATGATGGTTACGAATATATTCTGCCGAAGAAATCAAAAAACCTGCTGTTCCGCATGCTGGATCACAAATACTATCATCTGCTGTTGGTTGTAACAATTCTACCATCATTTCACGAATATGTTTTGGAGTACGGAATTGACCATTTTTACCAGCTGTTGCCAATTTTCCTAACATATATTCATATAAGTCACCCTGCATGTCTTGATCTTTTATATCATGTTCATATAAATCATCTAAACCTGTAATTATTTTTTGTAAAACTTGTGGTGTGGGAATCAAAAACATCGCATCTTCCATATAACGAGAAAATGCTGTATCTTTTTCTTCGGATAAATTTTTTACAAATGGAAATACGTGTTGTGATACAGTATCAAATATCTCACGAGCATCTTTTTCTTTAAAATTACTCCAACGCATACTTTGCCCATTTTCATCTTGGGGAAAAATTTTAGTTGTTGGTGTACCACTTAACATTTCCATTGCTTCATTTTCTGTTTCTTTTTCATCTAATGAACGAATAAACATTAGATAAGTTAATTGTTCAATGACAGTTATTGGATTTGTTATACCTCCTGCCCAAATATCTGTCCAAATCTTATCAATTTTGTTTTTTATAACGCCAGTTATCATACAAACACTCCTCAAAAAACAATATTAATCTTTATTATACAATAATCTATTGATTTTATCATATAGTTAAACATACAAAAAAAGTGCAGAAAATAAATTCTGCACTTTTATTTTTGTTGTTTTATTATTTATTAATAAGCATAACCCTGAGCAATCATTGCGTCTGCTACTTTTAAGAAACCAGCGATGTTTGCACCTACAACGAGGTTACCTTCAAAGCCATATTCTTTTGCTGTTGTTGATGCGTTTTTATAAATATTTACCATGATAGAATGTAATTTTGCATCTACTTCTTCAAAAGACCAGCTTAAACGTTCACTGTTTTGGCTCATTTCAAGACCAGATGTTGCAACACCACCAGCATTTGCTGCTTTTGCAGGAGCAAATAATACTTTATTATCTAAGAAATAGTTGATAGCGTCGATAGTGGAAGGCATGTTTGCACCTTCACCAACAACTTTACAGCCGTTAGCTACAAGAGCTTTTGCACTTTCAAGGTCGATTTCATTTTGAGTTGCACAAGGAAGAGCGATATCACATTTAACAGTCCAAATACCTTTGCAACCTTCATGATATTCAGCACTTTCAACACGTTGAGCATATTCTTTAATGCGTTTACGTTCAACTTCTTTGATTTGTTTTACAACATCAAGATTGATACCATTTTTATCTACTACATAACCATTAGAATCACTCATAGCAATAACTTTTGCGCCAAGTGTCATAGCTTTTTCTGCAGCATAAATAGCAACGTTACCAGAACCAGAGATTACAACTTCTTTACCAGCAAAAGAAGTGTTATTTTCTTTTAACATTTCTTCAACGAAGTAACATAAACCATAACCTGTTGCTTCTGTTCTTGCTAAAGAACCACCATAAGATAAGCCTTTACCAGTTAATACACCAGTAAATTCATTGCGAAGACGTTTATATTGACCGAATAAATAACCAACTTCACGAGCACCTACACCGATATCACCTGCTGGTACGTCTGTATCTGCGCCGATATGTTTTGCAAGTTCTGTCATAAAGCTTTGGCAAAAACGCATGATTTCTAAATCAGATTTACCTTTAGGATCGAAATCACTACCACCTTTACCGCCACCCATTGGAAGTGTTGTTAAGGAATTTTTCAATACTTGTTCAAAACCTAAGAATTTAATAACGGACGCACATACGGAAGGATGTAAACGAATACCACCTTTATATGGTCCAATAGCAGAGTTGAACTGTACTCTATATCCACGGTTAACTTGTACATTACCATTATCATCAACCCATGTTACACGGAATTGAATGATACGTTCAGGTTCAACCATGCGTTCAAGAATATTAGCTTTTTCATAAGCAGGATTTTTTTCGATAGCAGGTGTAATAGATTCTAAAACTTCATAAACAGCCTGTTGGAATTCTGCTTCATTAGGATTTTTAGCTACTACTTTGTCATAAACTTTCTGTAAATATGCGTTTTGTAAACTCATGATTAAACCACTACTCCTTGTATAATACTAAAAGAATCTTTAATACTTAATATATAAATTTTATCTATATATTTTATCTATATTTAACGATAAACATTATAGCATGTCATTTTTATCTTGCAAAGGATTTTTTTACAAATTTACAATTTTATATTGTATACAGTATTTTTAGTATCCATTATTAATGGCTTTTAGCCTATATTTTGTTGTATTAGCTAGTACATTATATGTGCTATAATATACGTATCTTAACTATTTATACAGAAAAAATACAGAAATGATGTGATTATATGAATAAATTAGCTCAAATTTTAAATACTTCAATTGATAATTTTGATGGTAATTGGTCTTATTTAGTTAGTAATTTACAAAATCCAGCACAAACTATTAGTTATAATCTAAATTATGTCCATAAATCCGCTAGTATGATAAAAGTTCTTATTTTAGCAACTTTATGTGCCAGTGATGTAGATTTTAATGAAAAAATTGCCATTGATTATGTACCTCATGTTGATGGTGGCGGGGCATTGCAGGAAATGGATAGTGATACTACACTTAGCGTCAAATCCATTGCTAGTTTAATGATTGTACTTAGTGATAATCTAGCAACTAATATATTAATCAAAAAACTTGGCATGAATACTATTCAAAATTATGCTGATAAATTAAATTTAAAGCATACTAAAATTCAGCGTTATATGATGGATTTTAGAGCCAGTAAAGAAGGTAGAGAAAATTTATTATCTGTTAATGATTATCATAAGTTACTTTGCCATATTTATGAAAATCGTCATCAAAAACGATTTGATATCGCTTGGCAAATTCTCTCTCACCAACAATTTCGTGACCGTATTCCTTATTTTTGGCCAGAAGAAGTTGTTTTTCACCATAAGACAGGTATGTTAGATTTTATCGAACATGACGGTGGTATTTTGGAATTAAATAATCAAGCGTATAGTATTATTATTTTTACTTCTAATTTAAAATCTAATGCTATTGGTGGACAAGAAGTAGCATTATTAGGTAAATATATCTATGATTATTTATCTAAAAGTAACTCAAATTAATAATTGAATTTTAAGTCTTCAATCTCAAAATATTTATCCTAAAGAAACAGTAAAGGACGAATTTTATGTTTAATTTTAGATTATTATTAATTTCTTTATGTCTTATTTTTAGTTTTGTTATTACTGGTTGCGATAATGAAACAATGAATGATGAAACTGTTCGTTATGCATTAGAAAGTGAACCTGCCACTTTAGACCCTGCAAAAAGTACCGCACTTTCTGAATCAAATGTAGAACTTGCTTTATTTGAAGGACTTACTCGTTTAGATGAACATGAAAATCCTCAGCCTGCTGCTGCCCAAAGTTGGGATATTTCTGCTGATGGTACAGAATATACATTTCATTTACGTGATAATCTATATTGGAATGATGGTACAAAACTTACTGCTCAAGATTTTGAATATGCGTGGAAACGTGTACTTGACCCTAATACTGCCTCAGAAAATGCTTATATGATGTATCCATTAAATAATGGTGAAGAATTTTTTAAACAAGAAGTTTCTATTGATGATGTTGGCGTAAAAGCTATTGATGATAAAACATTATATGTAAAACTAAAAGCTCCTGTTACTTATTTTCTAAATCTTACTGCATTCCATGCATATTATCCTGTACCTCGTCATGTTGTCGAAAAAGACCCCGAAATTTGGGCTGCTAATGATAAAATTGTGTCTAATGGCCCATTTGTGCTTACACATTGGATACATTCCAATCAATTACAATTTGTAAAAAACGATAAATACTGGGATAAAGATAAAGTTAAATTAGAAACAATGCAATGGCCAATCAGTGAATCACAAAGTACACGTGTTTCTATGGTAGAAAGTGGACAAGCCAATATTACCGTAGAGCCTCCTATTTCTGAACAAGACCGCTTAACTAAAGAAGGATTATTTAAAATGAGTCCATATCTTGGCTCATATTATTATAGTTTTAATACACAAAAAGCGCCATTTGATAATCCGCTTGTGCGTAAAGCTTTTTCTATGGCAGTTGATAGAGAAATGCTTGTAAATAATGTTATTAAAGGTGGTAAAGAGCCTGCTTATGCTTGGGTTCCACCTGGACTTACAAATCCTGTAACGAAAAAAGATTTCCGCAAAGAAGGTGGTAATCTTGTAACTTATGATGTACAAAAAGCACGTGAATTATTAGCTGAGGCTGGCTATCCAGACGGCAAAGGCTTACCGCCAATCACTATTTTGTATAATACCAATGAAATGCACAAAGCAGTAGCCGAAGTTATTCAAGGTATGTGGAAGAAAAATCTTAATGTGGAAGTAGAATTATTAAATCAAGAATCTAAAGTATATCTTGATGCTAGAAATACTGGTAATTTCCAAGTAGCTCGTGCCTCTTGGGTAGGCGATTATGCTGACCCTATGACATTTATGGATGTATATCTTGATGAAAATAATGATGGTCAATATCATAATCCTATTTATAATAATTTAATTCGTACTGCCCAAAACTCAAATAATCAAGAAATTCGTATGCAAGCAATGCACGATGCTGAAAATATTTTGATGAATGACGCGGTTGTTTTACCAATATATTACACAACACAACCATATGTTGCACAGCCTTATGTAAAAAATTATCATTGGTCTATTTTAGGTACAGTTGATTTCAAAGAGGCTTATATCGATTTAAATAATGCTAATCTAAATAACTAAATTTAATTTTAAATAACCAAAAAGCGAGATAAATTATATTATCTCGCTTTTTTGTTTGAGGATATTATTAAAATAATTCTTTGCCATCAATCTGTGTTTTATCAAATGGTATATCTAATAATTTTAACATTGTTGGCATTTCATCAATTAATCTAGCATTACTATATCTACCAGGAGCTATTTTTTCACTACGTACGATAAAGCAAGGTTTATCACCACGTTCAGGTCGATGACCATGAGTTGCTACAGAGAATTTATAATCAGAATTATCTGTTTCTACTATTAGATTTCCTGTAGCTGTATTGCCAAAAGCATAATTTGGACTTGCTTCCAATACATAAGAGAATTCACCAGTAAGTCCATACATTTCTTCAACTTGCTGTTTAGTTAAAATATCTCTAACATAGCCTAAATTTTGTAAAGACTGCATGATTTCTTCAACTTTAGTGATTACTTTTGCGTCTTTATTTTGGATGAATACTTGTGCACTTATCCCACAAGACTGGATATATACTTGCCAATCTTTGATATTATCTTGTTCATCAACAGTAATGAAACCTTCTTTTTCGAGTAATACATTTGGACAAATATTATAATCTACTTGCATTTGTCCATGGTCACCTAAAATAATAAAATGCGTATCTTCAAAAAGATTTTCTTCTTGTAGTGCTGTGATGATTTTTTGAATCCATTTATCATGGTAACGTAATGCGTCTTGTACTTCTATCGCATGAACTCCATGAACGTGTCTAATATGGTCTAAATGTGCTTGATGCATAAATAATACATCTGGTTTAAATTGATGAATGATATCTACGGCACAAGTTACTGAGAAATTATCGAAATTCGGATTTTCTTTCCAATCTAATAAATGAGCATGTTTTTTTACAATATCTTTTACTGAATCTGTACCATTTTCAATTAAATAATCAGACATATCTTTTTGATATTTGCAAGGCCAAATTTCAGGAATTAAATAATCAACAGGTGCATTTGCACTTACTGGCCATTGTACAGAGGCTACTTTTAAGCCTGCTTTTTTAGCATGGGTAAATAAGGTATCTACTTTAATATCTTTATAATCCCAATACCAATTTTGATTATTAGTGATAGGGTCTAATTTTTCATTATGACAAATACCATGTTTATTTGGTAAACAACCGGTAATAATACTAGAATGACAGGGATACGTAAGCGTTGGATATATACATTTAATATGTTCATATATGGCCGCTTTTTCTAAAATAGTGCCAAACCCTTTTAACTTTTTTATTTCTTCAATATCACTTGTAAATAGTGAATCCACACACATTACTACTAATCTTGACATATCAAAACCTCGTATATTATTTTTTATTTTATTTTGTTAATAAACTATTACATTTTTGCGCAAGTTCATTTAATGTTTGAGCAATATCAATATCTGTTGTCATGATTTTATCCATAGTTTCGACATATAATTTAGATACTTCTTTGTATCCTTGAGCCATTGGTCTACCGCTACCATAAACTAATTGGTCTAAAGCCACTTTATATTGTGGTGTAGTTTTATATAATTCTTCAATACGGCTATCATTAATATCACTTTGACGAGTTAAAAGATATCCTGTTTTGATATGATTTTTCACTGCATTGTCTTTATTAGTCATGAATTGAATTAATTTTATCGCAGCTTCTTTTTTCGCACCATCTACTCTACTTGTCATAACTAAATTACAACCACCTGTTGGTACTTTGTTTTGAGTATTTTTCGGAATAAAAGCTGTACCGATTTCATAACCATTTTCTTTAGCTAATTCTAAGTTTTTGGATAAATCAGCTGTTGAAGCAATCCACATCGCAATTTTTTGATTAACTTCATCTGCTTTAATTACATCAGCAGTAGAATTTGTAGAACCACTATAATACTTGAAATTATTTTCTTTTACGCCATTTCTTAAATAAGTTGCCATTTGCACACCTTGAGGTGCATTGAAAGTAGCTTCTGTCCAAGTATTATTTACAGTATCGCCACCATTACAACGTAATAATGCTTCATAATGCCAGATATCAGGAACGATACCAAGACCATTTACACCAGCACTTGCTAATTGTTTAGAAAAACTTGCCAATTCTTCCCAGTTTTTTGGACCTTCTTCAGGATTTAAACCAGCTTTTTCAAATAAAGTTTTATTGTAATATAATACAGGTGTACTTCTTAAATAAGGAACACCATACAATTTACCATCTACATAACAATTTTCCATAAGACCTGGATAAAAATCTTTTAAATCTTCTTCAGGAATTAAACCATCTAATGATTGAATCATACCACCATCAGCAAAAGGTTTTATACTTGCAATTTCCATAACAGTTACATCAGGTTCTTCATTGGCAACAAAAGCACTTTGTAATTTAGAATGTAAATCATCATAAGTTCCTTGATATTCAGCAGTAACTTCAATACCATTTTCTTTACCTATTGTTTCATTAAATTCTTTAATACGTTCAATATTGTTTTCAGCAATTTTATCTTTCCATGAATACCAATACGTTAAATGAATTTTTCCATCGTTATTTGCACTACTAGATTTTTGTTCATCAGTATTTGCTCCACAACCTGTTAAAGCCATTGTCAAAGCAAATATGCAAGTCAAAATAAAATAAATCGTCTTTTTTTGCATGTTTATACCCCTTTTCATTTATTAATGTGATATTATTTATCACCTAAATACGTAAACGCTTTAATTATCTGTTTATGAGCTACAAAATATACGGCAATAATTGGTAAAGTAAGCATAATATTGCTTGCCATTAAAACATCATAATTTATACCAGTTTCCAAATTTCTAAGAGATGCAACCCCTACAGGAAGAGTTCTTACCATATCATTTGTAGTCATGACTAATGGCCAAAAATAATCATTCCATGTAACAATAAACGTCAATAAAGCCATTGTTACGAGTGTAGGTTTTGCCATTGGTAAAAATAATTTATAAATAATTTTCCATTCACTAGCTTTGTCCATTTTGGCAGCCTCAACCAATTCTTTAGGCATTTGGTTAAATGTTTGACGTAACATAAAAATACCGAAAGCACTTGTAGCAAATGGTAAAATAAGTGAAGCATACGTATTTATTAAACCTAATTTAGAAAATAAAATAAATAATGGTAAAAATACTAATTGTGAAGGAATCATCATAGTAACTAAAGTAAGTGCAAATAAAATATTTCTGCCTTTAAATTTATACTGTGAAAAAGCATACGCAGCCGGTACAACTGTTATCATTTGTAAAACTAATACTGAAAAAGTAACTATACAAGAATTACCGAGATACTTTAAAAAAGCCATTGAATTAAAGGCTCGTACATAATTTTCTAAATGGATTGTTTCAGGAATCAATGTTGGCGGGAAAATCATTATTTCGCCTAAAGATTTCACCGAAGTTATTAACATCCAAAAAAATGGAAAGAAAAAAATAAGAAAAACCGCTAAGCTAATAATAATTGTAAAAAAATTCTTACTAATTTTGCTTATAATTTGCTTTTTTAAATGAATTTTATCTAAGCTATTAACGCTATCCATTTCATATACCCCTTTTATTTATAATTATCAAATTTAGATATTCAAATTTATTGGTAATGAACTTTTTTGGATAAAACTACAAAGTAACCAATGGTAAAAATAGCAATAATCAAAAATAATACCACACCGATTGATGCTGCATAACCTATTTTATAGAAATGAAATCCGTATTCATATAAGGCAAAAACTAAAGTATTTGTTGAATTTTGTGGGCCACCTTCAGTGATAATCTGAATGGTTTCAAATACTTTGAATGAAGCTATAGCATCCATTAAAGTTAAGAAAAATACTGTTGGTGAAATCATTGGTAATGTTATTTTACGAAAGATTTTCCAAGAACTAGCTTTATCTAAGCGTGCTGCTTCATATAGATATTTAGGAACAGATTGAAGTGAAGCTAAAATAATCAATGCATTATAGCCTACGCCTTTCCATACAGAGATAATAATTAGCGAAATCAAGGCATATGTTGTACTACCTAACCAATCTATAGTTTGTAAATGTAAAAACTCTAACAAAGCATTTAATAAACCAAAATCTTTATTCATTATCCACATCCATAATAGTGAAATTGACGCTAAAGATACTATATAGGGAAAGAATGCAATACTTTGTAAAAAGCTATTAATTTTAGTCTTTTTATTTAAAAATAAAGCCAAAGCCATACCAAGAACAATATTTAAGCTTACTGTAAACACTACATAAATTAAAGTATTACCAATAATTTGATAAAATTTCATATCACTAGCTAGATTAATAAAATTTGTCAAACCCACAAAAGTTTTTACAGGAGATATCATATTCCATTCGTAAAAACTCAATGTAATCATATGCAAAATTGGATAAATACTAAATACACTTAAAATAAGTAAAGCTGGTGCTAAGAAAATATATGGTTTTATCGTATTCATATTCATGCAATAATTCTCCTATCTGTTTCATCAAAGAAATATATTTTTTGATGTTTTACTGCTACTTTTACCACTTTATTTTCTGCGATTTGTTTTTCATTAAATGTTTTAAAAGAGATAATGCCAAATGGTGCTTGCATACGATAGATTATTTCACTACCCAAAAATTCTCTTGTTAAAATTGGGCCACTAGCAATGAGTTCATCTTTTTCAGCTATTTCATTATCTTCAAGAAGTCTAACTTTTGACGGTCTAAATCCGATTTTTTTAGTATTTTTAGGCATTTCGATTAAACCTTGGATATTTTCACTATCAAAAATATTCATTGTAGGATTACCAATGAATTTAGCTGTAAACAGATTATCAGGCTCATGATAAATTTTAGCAGGAGAGGCCATCTGCATGATTTTTCCTTGATTCATCAACACGATATTAGTACCCATAGACATAGCTTCTACTTGGTCATGCGTTACATATACAAAAGTTGTCCCTAATCTTTTGTGTAATTCAATCAAATCTGTACGCATTTGATTTCTTAATTTTGCATCTAAATTTGATAATGGTTCATCCATCAAAAATACTTTAGGCTTTTTGACCATAGCTCGAGCCAGTGCTACTCTTTGACGTTGTCCGCCAGATAATTCACTAGGTTTTCTTTGTAAATATTCTTTTAATCCTACAGCTTTACAGATTTTATCAATACGTTCTTCACGTTCTTTTTTTTGCATTTTGGCATTAATTAGACCAAATTCAATATTTTCTTTTACAGTCATGGTAGGATATAGTGCATAATTTTGAAATACCATTGCTATATTTCTATCACCAGGTTCGACATCGTTCATACGAATATTATCTATGTATAAATCACCTGAGCTTAAACTTTCAAGTCCTGCTATCATTCGTAAAGTTGTAGATTTACCACAACCACTAGGGCCTACCAATACAGTAAAACTTCCGTCTGGAATAATTAAATTTAAATTATCAATTACACAATTATCTTTGCCATAGATTTTGCAAACATTTTTCAACTCAATTTGTGACATTCATTTTGCTCCTTAATAAAAATATTAAAAATACATAATACATTAACATAAAGCTTAGTTAGCTTTACTGAATAATATTCTAGTGAAAAATTTTTATACTATCTATCAAATTATTGTTAATTGTTAGTAAAATAAAATTTTAGGCAAATTGACGTGCATAAAATACCATGCTATGCTTATAATACTAACAATAAAATATTAATTTTTAAGGGGGCTTCCTCCATGATGAAAACTCGCCATAAAGGCAAAATGCTTACACTTGGTAGTTGTATAGGTATTGTTGCTCCTGCTTCGGCTTGTGAAAATTTTGATTATACTACTGGCATTGAACTCCTACACAAATGGGGATATAAGACGAAACTTTCAAAAACTTTAAAAATAAATGACGGTTATCTTGCTGGGTCTGATGATATACGAGCTAGTGAATTAAATGCTTTTTTTGCCGATGATGATGTTGACGCCATTTTATGTTTTGGTGGCGGTTATGGTTGTACTCGTATTTTAGATTTATTAGATTATGATTTAATACGTAATCATCCCAAATTATTAATTGGGTTTAGTGATATTACTGCTCTTCATTGTGCTATTGGTCAAAATAGTCGATTGGTAACTATTCATGGCCCAATGCTCAAAACTTTATCTCGTAATCCTACGCAATATACAATAACTTCTCTTTGTCGTGGATTATGTATGTCTGTACCTTTGGGGGCTTTTCCTTTACCCAAAAAACACGCATTAAAATCTTTTTATCCTGGTAGAGCCTTTGGCAAATTAATCGGTGGTAATCTTAGTGTTATTTCTGCACTTTGTGGTACACCTTATGAATTAAAAGGGGAAAATAGTATCTTATTTTTAGAAGATATTGGAGAAGATGCGTACGCTATCGACCGCAATCTTCGTCAACTTTGGCAAAATGGATTATTAAAAAACATTAAAGGTCTTATTTTTGGTGATTTTACCCATTGTCAGCCTAATAAACAAGAACCTTTTGAATTCACTGTAAAAGAAGTGCTTCAACAATATGCTCAGCTTGTAAAAGTACCGACTATTTATAATTTTCCTGCAGGTCATGAAAGAACCAATGCATTCTTACCTTTAGGTGTAAACGCTACAATTAACGTTACAACTGAAGATGATATAAATTTCTTTATTAGTGAGGCACATTGTAAATTACGTTGATTTTTACTTACGCTAATTTAACTTTATTTTTAGAAAGATTTTACTTATGAATAAATATGATTTTAAAAAATTAGTCTGTCAAAAAATAGATGAACTTTCACCTATTTTATTAAAAATTAGTGATTACCTATATAAAAATCCTGAACTTAGTACACAAGAATTTAAGGCTGTACAATATTTAAAAAATTTATTATTGCAATTTAATTTTGCTTTTAAACCGATTTTACAAGATAAATATGCTACTGCTTTTATCGCTAATAAAGGAATAGGCACAAAAAAAATAGGTTTTTTAACGGAGTATGATGCTCTTCCTGATATTGGTCATGGTTGTGGACATAATCTTATCGCGTTAATGAGTATTAGTGCTGGTGTAGCATTTAATGCAGTAACTAATAATTTAGCTCAAACTATTATCTATGGTTGTCCTGCTGAAGAAACATTGGGGGCAAAACTTGATATTGCAGATAGTGGTTTATTTGATGACGTGTCTGCTTGTCTTATTATTCACCCTGATGATAAAACTACAATTGGCGGTACTTCTTTTGCTACGCATCCCTTGGAAATAAGTTTTTTAGGCAAAGAGGCTCATGTTGCCGACCCTGTTTATCATGGTGTCAATGCTTTAGATGCATTAGTAGATTTTTATACTCAATTTAAACTTTTACAGCAAAGTTTTACGAAAAAAAATCTAATTGGCACTATCATTACCGAAGGTGGCACTGCTCCAAATATCATTCCTGCCAAAGCAACACTTCGCTCTACTATTCGTTCTATTGATACAAATTATTTAGAAAATGTAATGCTTCCGCAAATAAAAGCTTTAGCTAAAAAAGTAGCTACTAAACATCAAACTGGTTTAAATATGTATCATTATGAATCACTATATAAAAATCTTCAAAGTGATAAACGTCTAAATCAATATTATCAAGAAAATTTTAAATTACTTAATGAAAAATACACTTTACTTCCTGATGATTTTGCTGATGGTTCTACTGATGTAGGTAATGTCAGTCATGTAACTAGAACTTGCCAACCAACTATTTGTATTGGTAAGAATTTATTTGTGCATACTAAAGAATTTTGCACAGCGACCACGTCAGATTTTGCTCAAAAACAAGCTTTACTTGGAGCAAAAGCCATGGCTATGACTGCTATAGATGTTTTATTTGAAGATAAATAAATATAAAAATCTCCGAGGTCTTTATTATGCAAATCAAACGTATTGAAATTGGCAAAGTAAAAATTCCTTTACGTAAACCGTTTATTACAGCTTTACGTCGTGTAGATTTTGCCGAAGATATTATCATAAAAATTATTACTGATACTGGAAATATTGGTTTTGGGAATGCTCCACCTACAGCAGTAATAACAGGTGATAGTCAAAATTCTATCATTAGTGCTATTAGTCAAGTTATTGCTCCACAATTAATAAATAAAGATGTTTCTGAATTAGAAACTATTTGTGAAATTATTGATAAATCCATGCTTCACAATTCTTCAGCTAAGGCTGCTATTGATATTGCTATTTATGATTTATTTGCGCAAATGTGTAATTTGCCTCTATATAAATTATTGGGTAATTATCGTAAGCAAATTACTTCAGATTTAACAATAAGCTTACGAGAGCCAGAAATTATGGCTCAAGATGCACTTGACGCTGTTAAAAGAGGTTATTTGGATTTAAAAATCAAAGTGGGTAACAAAACTGTTACAATAAATTTATAAAAACCTGTATAAATATATACAGA
>Garnier_p2__coassemble_1975_pt1 | contig 14925 bp, 15 predicted proteins | sample Garnier_p2__metabat2_low_PE_022 | metagenome-assembled genome bin Garnier_p2
ACAATTATGCTTCAATAGCACCTGCTGGACAACCAGCTTGACATGCACCACATTCAACACACATATCTGCATCAATTTCGTAATGGTTTTCGCCTTCAGAAATAGCACCTACTGGGCAAGTGCCTGCACAAGCACCGCAAGAAATGCAATCGTCAGTAATTTTATAAGCCATCTTTACACCTCCTTTCGCATTTTAGCAGCAGCTGTAAGTTCAATAATACCACCATCTAAAATCTTTTCTCTAACAATATATAAAGCATCTGTATCTACTTTAAAATACCCCTTCAGTGGTACAGTATAATTCATTTTAAACTTTATATTTCTAGCATTCAATCTTTCGATAGCCTCTACAGCTGGTAATCCTAAATACTCCATAATTAAACTTCCATTATTTCTTTTTCTTTTTCAGCTCTAGCTTCATCAATTTGTTTGATATATTTATCTACAATTTTTTGTACATCTTCTTGAGCTTTTTTTGCATCATCTTCAGTAATAGATTTTGCTTTTTCTAATTTTTTAATAGCTTCATTAGTATCACGACGAATATTACGAATAGATACTTTGGATTCTTCTGCACGTTTATTTAATGTTTTTACAAGGTCTGTACGACGCTCTTCTGTAAGCTGTGGAATATTTAAACGAATTACAGTACCATCGTTATTTGGGCTAAGACCAAGGTCAGATCTAGTAATTGCTTTTTCAATTTCATGAAGCATAGGTTTTTCCCATGGTTGAATTAAAATCATGCGTGGTTCTGGTACAGAAATATTACCTACTTGGTTTACAGGCACAAGTGAACCATAATATTCTACCATTACTTTATCTAATAATGCAGGAGTCGCTCTACCTGCACGAAGTGAAGCAAATTCTACTTTTGCAGCACTAAGTGTTTTTTTCATACGCTCTTCATTATTTGCAATAACTTCTTTTACCATTAAATATTACCTCCAACAGTAGTTCCTATATTTTCGCCTAAAGCAGCTTTTACAATATTTTCATGATCATCAATATTGAATACCACTAAAGGAATTTTATTGTCCATGCAAAGACTAGTTGCTGTAGAATCCATTACAGCAAGTCCACGATTTAAAACTTCTAAATATTCAAGAGTATCGAATTTTTTAGCTTCTGGATTTTTATTTGGATCAGAATCATAAACGCCATCTGTATTCTTTTTACCCATTAAGATTACTTCTGCTTCAATTTCAGCAGCACGAAGAGCAGCTGTTGTATCAGTAGAGAAATATGGATTTCCTGTTCCTGCACCGAAAATAACTACTCTACCTTTTTCTAAATGACGAATAGCTTTTCTGCGAATATATGGTTCTGCTACTTGACGCATTTCAATAGCAGATTGTACTCTACTATCTACGCCCATGCCTTCTAAAGCATCTTGAAGTGCTAAAGCGTTCATTACAGTTGCAAGCATTCCCATGTAATCAGCTGTTGCTCTATCCATACCTTTATTGCTACCAGCAAGACCACGCCATATATTTCCGCCACCTACAACTACAGCTACTTCAATACCATTTTCGCGTACTTTTTTTATTTGTTTAGCAATTGATTCTACAACTTCTGGATTAATACCAAAACCTTGTTTTCCTGCTAAAGATTCACCACTTAATTTAAAAACTATACGTTTATATTTAATATCAGCCACAATAAAACCTCCATCAAAAATTTTTATTTTGAAAGTCTCATAATATCTTTTCTTATTTTATCATATATCTATAATAAACGGTAGACATTATAACTTTTTTCTATGCTAAATAATTCTATTTTCTTTTACTGAATTTTTACTATAAAAAAGAGAACACCTAGGTGTTCTCTCTTTGTTATCATAATAAAACTTATGAAATTATTTAACAGCTGCCATAACTTCTTCTACAAAGTTATCAGCTTTCTTTTCAATACCTTCACCAAGTTGATATCTTACGAAACGACGAATGGAGATATTTTCACCGATTTTAGCAATTTTACCTTTTACAAGGTCAGCAATTGTAACATCTGGATCTTTAATGTATGGCTGGTCTAAAAGACATACTTCTTTATAATATTTTTCAAGGCGACCTTCTACCATTCTTTCAACGATTTTTTCAGGTTTGCCTTCGTTAAGAGCTTGTTCACGAAGAACTTGACGTTCATGTTCAATAGCAGCTGCATCTACTTCTTCACGACGTACGCAAGTTGGGTTTGCAGCAGCAATCTGCATAGCGATATCACGTGCAAAATCTTGGAATTCAGGAGTACCAGCAACGAAGTCTGTTTCACAGTTAACTTCTACTAATACACCAATACGTCCACCAGCATGAATATAAGATGTTACAACACCTTCAGCTGCTACACGACCAGCTTTTTTAGCTGCGGAAGCAAGACCTTTTTCTCTTAAAAAGTCAATTGCTTTGTCCATATCACCGTCAGTTGCAGAAAGAGCTTTTTTACAGTCCATCATACCTGCACCAGTTTTTTCACGTAATTCTTTTACTAATGCTGCAGTAATAGCCATTAATATTTCCTCCTTAGTCAATAAAAGGCAAGGGATATACCCTCACCTTTTTTAATTGTTATATAAATTTAAGATTCCGCTAAAAATTATTCAGCATCTTCAGTAGCAACTTCTTCTGCTACTTCAGCTTCGCCAGCTTCACCTTGACGTCCTTCGATAACAGCGTCAGCCATACGAGAAGTTAATAATTTAACAGCACGGATAGCGTCATCGTTACCAGGAATTACATAGTCAATTTCATCTGGATCGCAGTTTGTATCAACGATTGCAACGATTGGAATATTAAGTTTTTTAGCTTCAGCTACAGCGATTCTTTCTTTACGTGGGTCAACGATGAATAAAGCGCCTGGTAATTTTTCCATGTCTTTAATACCGCCGAGGGATTTTTCAAGTTTTTCTTGTTCACGTTTTAAAGAAAGAACTTCTTTTTTGCTAAGAACTTCAAATGTTCCATCTTCTTGCATAGCTTCAAGTTCTTTTAAACGATTGATGCTTTTACGGATAGTAGCGAAGTTAGTCATCATACCACCAAGCCATCTTTCATTTACATAGAACATGCCAGATTTTAAAGCTTCTTCTTTAACAGCTTCTTGAGCTTGTTTTTTAGTACCAACGAAAAGAATGCTTTTGCCTTCTTCAGCTACACTACGTAAGAAATCGTAAGCTTCGTCAACTTTTTTTACAGTTTTCTGTAAATCGATAATGTAAATACCATTGCGTTCTGTGAAAATGTATGGAGCCATTTTTGGGTTCCAACGTCTAGTCTGATGACCAAAGTGAACGCCTGCTTCTAATAATTGTTTCATGGAAATAACTGCCATGATGGTGCACCTCCTGTTATTTTTTTCCTCCACATTCTTTAGCTTTGTTTCAACCTTTTTAAATATTCTTCTTGGCGTACCAACAAGGTATATTTAATGAAGGCACAGTACAAAATCGGAATGTGTGCGTTTTTTACACCGTTAAGCATTATAGCATAATTTTTTTATAAATACAATAAATATTTATTTTATAAAAACATAAAAAAAGAACGATATAATAACATCGTTCTTTCTTTTTAATTTATTCATTGCTTTTACTATTTCTACCAATATAGTTATATATCAGCTTATCAAATTAAAATCAATTTATTTACTATTATTTTTTATCTTTTAAGTTTTTGAATTTCATCTAATAAGTGTTCATTCAATACTCTGATATAAGTACCTTTCATACCAAGAGATTTAGATTCAATAACACCTGCAGATTCAAACTTACGAAGAGCATTTACAATTACAGAACGAGTAATACCTACACGGTCTGCAATTTTAGAGGCTACAAGTAAACCTTCTGTACCATTTAATTCACTTAAAATATTTACAGCTGCTTCAATTTCAGAATAAGAAAGTGTTGCTAAGGCAATTTGTACAGTAGCTTTTTTACGTGCTTCAACTTCAATTTTTTGAGAGTTATCACGTAAAATTTCCATACCAACAACAGTTGCACCGTATTCAGCTAACAATAAATCATCATCATCAAAGTCTTCATTGAATTTAGCTAATACTAAAGTACCAATTCTTTCGCCCACACCATAAATAGGTACAATTGTAGTAATTTTACCTTCTACAGAGCATTCAGCTTTATCAAAGAAAGCACAAGTTTCTTTTTGTTGAATGTTAGAAGATGTACTATCCATTTTCAATAACCAATTAACATAGTGTTTTGGAAATTCGCCTTGGCTTACAATTCTATCTATAATAGTATCACATTCAAAATCATCACGGAATGCATAACCGAAAATTTTGCCTGTTTTACTAACAATATATACATTTGCTTCAATAACATTGCTAAGCACGCGGGAAATACTATCATATTCTACGACTTCTGCTTTTTGTAATAATTTATTTATTTTTCTTGTTTTTTCAAGTAATGTTACCATCTGTTATCCCCTTCCTGCACAGAAAAATACATTTCTGCTGAGCTTATCCTTTTTTTATTTTATCACATATAATCGCAATTTCAAAGAGAAATTTTTACATTTTTTTGAATTTTATATAATATTCCTCCAATTATAAAATAAACTGGCTCAAATCACGATTTTTGATAATACCACCAAGTTTTTCATCAACATATTTGGCGTCAATTACTACATTTTTTTCTTCCAATTCTGGTGCTGTAAAAGATAAATCTTCTAATAATTTTTCCATAATAGTATGCAATCTTCTTGCACCAATATTTTCAGTTTGTTCATTTACTTCACAAGCAACTTGTGCAAGGCGACTAATTGCATCTTCTGTAAATTCAATAGAAACATCTTCTGTCGCAAGTAATGCTTTGTATTGTTTCAAAAGAGCATTTGTTGGTTCTGTTAAAATACGTTTAAAATCTGCTTCGGTTAAAGATGTTAATTCTACACGAATAGGAAAACGACCTTGTAATTCTGGGATTAAATCAGATGGTTTTGCCATGTGGAAAGCACCTGCTGCAATAAATAAAATATGGTCTGTTTTCATTTGTCCATATTTGGTATTAACAGTACAACCTTCTACGATAGGCAAAATATCACGCTGTACACCTTCACGAGAAACATCTGGGCCAGAAGAAGAACCTTTCACTGCTACTTTATCGATTTCATCTAAGAAAATGATACCATTTCGTTCTGCAAGTTTAATTGCTTCTTGAGAAATAGCTTCCATATCTAATAATTTTTGTGCTTCTTCTTTGGTGAAAATTTCTCTAGCTTGTGCTACAGTAACTTTACGTTTTTTACGTTTTTTAGGCATTAAATTACCAATCATATCTTGAATATTGTTGCTCATATCTTCCATTCCAGAGCCTGCAAACATACCAATTACTGGAGAAGATTTTGGTTCTACATCAATTTCAATAATATCTTTTTCTAATTCGCCTTTTTGTAGACGTTTTCTACACCATTCACGACCAGCAGAATATTTTGGTTGTTCTACAGTTTTAGTTTCTTCTTCTTTATCTGCTCCACCAAAAATAGAACTTAATGGATTACTTACTGCATTAGATTTTGGTTCTGGTACATAAATATCTAAAATGCGTTCTTCAGCCATTACTTTTGCTTTATCTTGAACTTCTTCTAATTTTTCTTGTTTTAACATACGTACAGCAGATTCTGCCAAATCTCTAACCATAGATTCTACATCTCTACCTACGTAACCTACTTCTGTAAACTTAGTTGCTTCAACTTTTACAAACGGAGCTTTTACTAATTTAGCTAAGCGTCTAGCGATTTCGGTTTTACCTACACCAGTAGAACCAATCATTAAAATATTTTTTGGAATAATTTCATCTCTCATTTCTTCTGGAAGATGACGACTACGCCATCTATTACGAAGTGCAATTGCTACGGAGCGTTTTGCTTGAGATTGACCTACGATATATTTATCTAATTCTTCAACAACTTGACGAGGAATTTGTTCATTCAATTTCATTAAAATGACCCCTTTATTTATCTAATTCTTCAACTATAATATTATGATTTGTATATACACAAATATCAGCTGCTATAGTAAGTGCTTCTTTGGCAATTTGTGCTGCTGTTAAATCGGAATGTTTAGCTAAAGCTCTACCAGCTGATAAAGCATAAAATCCACCAGAACCAATAGCTGCAACACTACCATCTGGTTCAATAACCTCACCATTACCAGAAATTAAAAGCAATGTATTTTCATCTGCTACAAGTAATAAAGCTTCTAATTTTCGAAGTACTCTATCTGTACGCCAATCTTTAGCAAGCTCTACTGCTGCACGTGCTAAATTACCATGATATTCAACTAATTTTGCTTCAAATTTTTCAAATAAAGTAAATGCATCTGCTACAGAGCCTGCAAAACCTGCTAAAACTTTATTATTATATAAACGACGTACTTTTCTAGCATTAGCTTTCATAATAGCTGCTTGCCCGAATGTAACTTGTCCATCACCTGCAATTGCAGTTTTTCCATCTTTTTTTACAGCTATAATTGTGGTTGCTTTAAAACTATCCATATTATCATCTCCATTTATAGATTATATTCATCTTATCAGTTTTTATTAGATAATTTCAATACATCTTCTTTAAATTTTGTTAAAAACTCTAATGCTCTATGTGCTATTTTTTGTTTTTTTAATTTTTTATCACGAATTTTTTCGCCCAAACTTGGCATTAATCCAAAATTAGCATTCATTGGTTGAAAATGCTTTGCTACTGCAGAGGTAATATATTTGCACATTGAGCCATGTGCTGTTTCTTCTGGGAAAATCACTGGGTTTTCACCTTTTGCTAAATAAGCTGCATTTATCCCCGCTACTAATCCAGAAGCCGCTGATTCAATATAACCTTCAACCCCGGTCATTTGTCCAGCAAAAAGTAAATTATCTTTATCTTTATATTGTAATGTAGGTCGTAATAATTCTGGTGAATTTATAAAAGTATTTCTATGCATTACACCATAACGTACAAACTCAGCATTCTCAAGACCTGGAATAAGACCAAATACTCTTTTTTGCTCTGGCCATTTCAAATGTGTTTGAAAACCTACTATATTATAGAGGCTATCTGCTGCATTATCTTGACGAAGTTGTACTACTGCATGTGGTCTTTTTCCCGTATTTGGATCATCTAATCCTACTGGTTTTAATGGTCCATAAAGTAGTGTATCTACACCTCGACGAGCCATTTCTTCAACAGGCATACAACCTTCAAAGAATTTTGCTTTTTCGAATTCTTTGATTGGTGCAAGTTCTGCTGTAGTTAATTCTTGCCAAAATTTTTCATATTCTTCTTTATTCATTGGACAATTTATATAATCAGCTGTCCCTTTATTATAACGAGAAGCACGATATGCTTTGCTCATATCTATAGAATCTTTGCTAATTAATGGGGCTGCTGCATCATAAAAATAAAAATAATTTTGACCTGTTAAATTCCCAATAGATTTTGCCAATGTTTCTGAAGTTAACGGCCCACTTGCAATAATTGTAATAGCATTTTCTTCTTGCGGAATTTCTTCTATTTCTCGATTAATTACCGTAACATTTGGATGATTTTTTACTTTATCTGTAATATATTGACTAAATCCTTCTCTGTCTACAGCTAAAGCACCCCCAGCTGGTACACGGTTATAGTCTGCAGATTCCATAATAATAGAACCTAGTTGGCGCATTTCTTCTTTTAATACACCTACTGCATTTTCTAATCCTGCTCCACGTAAAGAATTACTACATACCAATTCAGCAAATTTTGCAGTTTTATGTGCAGGTGTAGATTTTTCTGGTCGCATTTCATATAAATCTACTTTTATACCTCGGTTAGCTACTTGCCAAGTAGCCTCACTTCCAGCCATGCCTGCTCCTACAATAATAACTTTTTTCACACAAACGCCCCTTTCATTTATACTTATCACTTTTTGTTTATTTTTTATATATCAATTTTCACTTTCAACAACATTTTTTTCACTGCTATTATTTTCTTTAGCATTTTCTTCTGTAGTTTCCGCCATTTGTGCCAATTTTTTAGCAGTTTGTTGTTTTATTTTTTCTTTTAATTTATTTATTTCTTTATTAATAGGTGTATCCTCTTTACGTGTAGCACATTCATCATTACTACAATATAAAATAGTTCTACCATTTTTAAAACGATGTCTAAATAAGAATGAACCACATGTTTTACATGTACTTGTAAGTGGCATATCCCATGATACATAATCACATTGTGGATAATTTTCACAACCATAAAAAACAATGCCTCTTTTTGTACGGCGTTCAATAATTTTACCACCACATTTTGGACATTTTACTCCAGTATCTTTTAAAATTGGTTTTGTATTTCTACATTCTGGAAAACCTGGGCAAGCTAAAAATTTACCATATCTACCTTGTTTTATTACCATCATACGTCCACAAAGCTCACATTGCACATCAGATACTTCATCTGGAACTTCTACTTCACCAATTTCTTCTTCAGCATGTTCTAAAGTTTTTTCAAATGGGCCATAAAATTCACCAAGTAAAGTATTTTTCTCAATTTTTCCCACTGCAATTTCATCTAATTTATTTTCTAAATCAGCTGTAAATTTTTCATCAACAATATCTTTAAAATATTTTTCTAATAAATCTACAACTACAAAGCCTAAATCTGTAGGTTCAAATTTTTTATCAGCACGCACTACATAACCACGAGCTAAAATAGTTTCAATAATCGGAGCATACGTACTAGGTCTACCAATGCCACGTTCTTCTAATGTTTTTACCAAAGACGCATCATTATATCGAGCTGGTGGCTCTGTAAAATGTTGTAATGAATCTATTTTTTGTAAAGCTAATTCATCACCTTCTTGAAGGTCTGGTAAAATTACATCTTTTTCTTTTTTATTATCACTATCATTATAAACAGCAGTAAAACCTGCAAATTTCAACTGAGAACCAGTTGATTTTGCTAAATATTTACCTCCACGCATAGTTACGCTCATTACATCATAATTAGCAGGAAGCATTTGACAACCCAAGAATCGTTGCCAAATCAACTTATAAAGTTTTAATTGATCTTTATTTAAATAATCCTCTATAGTTGCTGGGCTAAGTGCTATATTAGTAGGACGCACTGCTTCATGAGCATCTTGAGCAGCTTTTCCAGCCGCATAAATATATGGTTTTTCTGGTAAATATTCTTTACCAAAATTTTCTTCAATATAAGTACGGGCTTCATTTAATGCCAATTCAGAAATACGTGTAGAATCAGTACGCATATACGTAATTAAACCCGTAGGCCCTTTTCTACCTAAACTGATACCTTCATATAATTGCTGGGCAATCATCATTGTTTTACGTGAAGTAAATCCCAATTTTCTTGCGGCATCTTGTTGTAAACTACTTGTTGTAAAAGGCGCTGGGGCTTTACGACTACGTTGACGTTTTTTTATTTCTTCTACTTTAAATGTAACTTTTTCTACATCTTCACATAATTCATCAGCTTGATTTTTCGAAGCAATTTTCAATTCTTCTTTTTTTGCTGAAATCATTAATTTTTTATCATCAATCGCAATAAGTTCAGCAGCAAACATACTTGAACGAGGTTTTTTCTTAAATTTAAAATCAATTGTCCAGTATTCTTCAGATTCAAATTTTTGAATTTCTTTTTCTCGATCACAAATTAATTTTACAGTTACAGATTGTACTCGACCTGCACTTAATCCTTTACGAATTTTTTTCCATAATAATGGACTTAATTTATAGCCCACAATACGGTCAAGCATTCGTCTAGCCTGTTGAGCATCTACTCTATCAATATTGATTTCTTTTGGATTTTTTACCGCTTCTTGAATAGCAGGTTTTGTTATTTCATTAAATACTATTCTACATTTTTCATGTTCATCAATGCCTAAAATATAAGCTAAATGCCAAGCAATAGCTTCACCTTCACGGTCAGGGTCAGATGCCAAATAAACTTTTTCTGCTTTTTTAGCTTCTTTTTTTAAGGATTTTATTAAATCTCCCTTACCTCTAATATTAATATATTTAGGTGTAAAATCATTCTCTACGTCTATACCAAATTGACTTTTTGGCAAATCACGAAGATGTCCCATTGAAGCTAATACCGTATACTTTTTATTGCCTAAATATTTTTCTATTGTTTTAGCCTTTGTTGGTGATTCTACTACTACAAGCGTTTTTTTCTTCATTCAAAGCACTCCCTGATTGCTCGTATATAAAAATTTGGACTGGTTTCTTTTACTAATCCTTTTAATTTCATCTGTAATAATACAAATGATATATTTGACACATTCATTCTTAATTCATAAATAATTTCATCAATACATTTGGGTTCAGTTATTGATAAATTTTCATAAATTAATTTTTCTTCTTCAGTCATAGATTTAGTATATTCTAAACTTAACTGCGTGTCTTGTTCTATTTTACTATTATTTTGTTCAACTAAAGTATATTCTTCAATAATATCTTGTACTTTAGTTACAAGTTTGGCCCCTTGTTTTATTAAATTATGACAACCTTCACTTTTTGCAGAATAAATATTACCTGGCACTGCAAAAACATCTCTACCTTCACTCAAAGCAAATTCAGCAGTAATTAAAGAGCCACTTTTTTTAGCAGCTTCGACTACTAAAATCCCTTTAGATAATCCAGTAATAATACGATTTCTTGCTGGAAAATTTCCTGGTTTAGGTAATGTTTCTAAAGGATATTCAGATATTACAGCACCATTTTGTGCTATTTTTTGTAATAATTGTTTATTTTCTGGCGGATAAGCTATATCTAGGCCACAACCTAAAACAGCAATGGTTTTTCCCTTAGTCAAAGCACCTTCATGTGCTTTGGTATCTATGCCTCTAGCCGCTCCACTTACTACTACAAAATCATATTGCACCAATTCTTCTGCCATCTTTTGTGCTATTTGTTTACCATAAACGGTAGGCGTTCTTGCACCTACTACCCCTATACATTTTTCTGTTTGAGGTAATGTACCTTGATAATAAAACATAAATGGCGGGTCAAAAATAGCTTTCAGTTGTTTAGGATAATTTTCATCTAATTCCGTACAAATATGAATTTTATAATACTTTAATTTTTCGGCTAATTTTTCTATAGATATTTTCTGTCTAAATTCTATTAATTCAGACAATGCTTTACCTTGTAAGCATTTACTATCTACTAAATCTTTAGTAGGCATATTCCATACTACTTCAGCATTTTGAAAATATTTATACAACTGACGAAGTGTTTTACTACCAATTCCTGGAACTAAATTCAAAGCAGCCCAATATATATTTTTCATTACATTATTCATCACTATTGTCAGGTCCTTACAATATATAAACATTTGAATAAACTATATATTTTACTATTATCACTATAATACAACAATTTGTCAAATTTTTTATCAAAAATTTTAATTTTAATTTTCTTCTAATAAATTAATATACACAAAAAGCTATTGCATTAAAAATCTAATGCAATAGCTTTTTTATAATTATTAACCTAATTTTTCTTTAATCATTTTATTTACAAGACCAGGATTTGCTTTACCTTTACTTGCTTTCATTACTTGACCTACCAAAAAGCCCATAGATTTTGGATAATCAGCAACAGCTTTTGGATTATCAGCAATAGCTTTATCTACGATTTCTTCGATAGCTTTAGTATCAGTAATCTGTACTAAACCTTTATCTTTTACAATTTTTTCTGGAGTATCGCCACTTGTCCACATTTCTTCAAATACAGTTTTAGCAATTTTTGAAGAAATTGTACCTTTACCAATCAAGCCAATTAATCCAGCTAAATTTTCAGCAGATACTGGGGTATTTTCAATAGTGAGTTCATTTGCATTTAAATGTTTTGAAAGTTCACCCATAATCCAATTAGCTGCAAGTTTTGCGTCAGCACCAGCATTTACTGTTGCATCAAAATATTCTGCCATAGCACGTGTAGCAGTGATGATTTCAGCATCATAAGTTGGTAAGCCATATTCATTAACTAAACGAGCTTTTCTTGCATCTGGTAATTCTGGAAGTGCTTTTTGGAATTCTTCAATTTGTTCATCTGTCGTTACAATTGGTACAAGGTCTGGTTCTGGCATATAACGATAATCTTGTGCTTTTTCTTTACTACGCATAGATAAAGTTATACCACGGCCATCGTCCCAAGTGCGTGTTTCTTGTACTAATGTACCGCCATCTTCAAGAACTTCATTTTGACGTTCAATTTCATATTCAAGAGCATCTTCAATTACTTTAAAGGAATTCAAGTTTTTCATTTCAACTTTTGTTCCTAATTTTTCTGTACCTACTGGATGAAGAGATACGTTTACGTCTGCACGTAAATTTCCTTCTTCCATTTTACAGTTGGATACATCAATATATTGTAAAATAGATTTTACTTTTTCCATATATGCACGAGCTTCTGCTGGGGAATGCATATCTGGTTCAGATACGATTTCAATAAGAGGCACACCTGTACGGTTATAGTCTACATTAGAGCTATCAGAATCTTTGATAGTATTGCCAGAATGTACAAGTTTACCCGCATCTTCTTCCATATGAATACGAGTAACACGAATACGTTTTGTTTTTCCTTCTACTTCAATATCTACATAACCATGTTCAGCAATTGGTAAGTCAAATTGAGATGTCTGGAAATTTTTTGGTAAATCTGGATAATAATAATTTTTTCTATCAAATTTACTAAATTTATTAATTTTACAATTAAGTGCAAGACCTGCTTTAATAGCAAATTCTACTACACGTTTATTCACTACAGGTAATACACCTGGAAGACCTAAACATACTGGACAAACATGTGTATTTTGTTCAGCACCAAAGGAAGTAGCACAGCTACAGAAAATTTTAGTATTAGTTTTTAATTCACTGTGAATTTCTAAACCAATGACTGCTTCGTATTTCATTATTCTACCCCCTGACCGAGTTTATTAGCATAATTATGATTTGTTTCATAAGTATATGCAGCACGAATAATAGTTTCTTCATCAAGTGGGCGACCAATAAACTGCATACCAATTGGCATATTATTTTTACTCATACCACAAGGAATAGAAATACCAGGAAGACCTGCTAAGTTCAATGGTACTGTAAAGATATCCATTAAATACATTTTTAATGGGTCATTTGACATTGCACCTAATTTATAAGCTGGTGTTGGTGCTACTGGAGCTAAAATCACATCAACATCTTTGAAGGCGTTATCAAAATCTTGTTTTACAAGAGTTCTTACTTTTAAAGCTTTTAAGTAATATGCATCATAATAACCAGCACTTAAAGCATAGTTACCAATCATAATACGACGTTTTACTTCTGGGCCAAATTTTGCAGTTCTTGTATTAGTCATCATAGCTACAATATCCTCACCATCTACACGGCTACCATAGCTTACACCATCATAACGAGATAAGTTTGTACTAGCTTCAGCTGGAGCAATTAGATAGTAAGTAGAAATAGCATAATCTGTATGTGGTAAAGAAATATCTACAAATTCAGCACCAAGTTTTTTCAAATCTTCGATAGCTGTATTCATAGCTTTTTTTACATCTTCATCCATACCATCAATGAAGTATTCTTTTGGTAAACCAATTTTTAAACCTTTAACATCATTTACCAAGGATTTTGTATAATCAGGAACTTCACTATTGATAGATGTAGAATCTTTTTCATCATGACCGGCAATAACATTCATGATATTTGCACAGTCAGTAACGTCACGAGTAAGTGGCCCAATTTGGTCTAAAGAAGACGCAAATGCTACTAAACCATAACGAGATACACGACCATAAGTTGGTTTAAGACCTACTACACCACAGAAAGATGCTGGTTGACGAATAGACCCACCAGTATCAGAACCTAAAGTCCAAATAGCACTACCAGCACTTACAGATGCCGCACTACCACCAGAACTACCGCCTGGAACAGCGTCTAAATCCCAAGGATTATGTGTAGCAAAAAATGCTGAGTTTTCTGTAGAACCACCCATAGCAAATTCATCCATGTTTAATTTACCAACTAATGCTGGTTTTTGTGCTAAAAGTTTATCCATAACAGTAGCATTATATGGTGGTACAAAATTTTCAAGCATGTGAGATGCACAAGTTGTTTTTAAACCTTTTGTACAAATATTATCTTTAATTGCACCAGGAATACCTGCTAAAAATGGAATATTTGCACCTGCTGTTATATCTTTATCGACATTTTCAGCTTGTTCTAAAGCATAATCAGCTGTTTTAGTAATATATGCTTTTACTTTATCATCAGTAACTTCCATGCGAGAAAGCACATCTTTAGCAATTTCTACAGCAGAAATTTCTTTATTTACGAGCATATCATGCAATTCATGTGCTGTTTTTTCAAATAAACTCACGTAAAAGCCTCCTTAATTTATATATTATTGAATATCCGCATTAATTCTATTCTTCTAAAATTTTTGGTACGCGGAAATAACCATCTTCTTGTTGTGGTGCATTAGATAATGCTAATTCGCGGTCAAGTGATGGTTTTACCACATCTTCACGAAATACATTTTGTACAGGTAATACGTGTGCTGTAGGCATTACCTCTTCAGTATCTACTTGTTGTAATCTATCTACATATTCAAGAAAATCATTAAGCTCACTGATATTTTTATCCATATCTTCATCTTTAATGCTAAGACGAGATAATAGAGCTACGTTTTCTACATCTTCTCTAGTAACTTTCATATCTTCACCCCATTTTCAAAATAAACTGTATACATTCTATCATATTTTGAGCAATGATTGAATAGCCTTCTACCCTTTCAGACTAAAATCTAGCTGACTTATTCTCTTTAATATGCTAGAATTGTGTAGTAAGTGAACTACCCCCACTTAAGAAGTGGAAGTTTCTTGGGAATAAAGCATACTTAGTACTTATGTATTTATACCAGAGGTTTCT
>Garnier_p2__coassemble_1998_pt1 | contig 14701 bp, 16 predicted proteins | sample Garnier_p2__metabat2_low_PE_022 | metagenome-assembled genome bin Garnier_p2
ATTTTAATATAGAATCTATACAAAATTACAAATAAATTTTATTGTATTTTTGCAATCATTAAAAGGAGGTGCCGAGATGTCAGATTGTATTTTTTGCAAAATAGCTACTAAAGAAATACCTACACAGCCAGTATATGAAGATGATATGGTAATAGCATTTAATGACTTAGAGCCTCAAGCTCCTGTACATGTATTGATTATTCCTAAAAAGCATATAACTAGTCTACTTGCCACAACTGTTGAAGATAAAGAAATTTTAGCTCATATTACATGTGATGTAATCCCTATGCTTGCTAAAAAATTAAATATTGATGAAAGTGGTTTCCGTATTGTTGTAAATACTGGAAAAGAAGGTGGACAAACAGTTATGCACCTTCATTTTCATTTACTTGGCGGTCGCTCTATGCAATGGCCACCAGGTTGATAAAAAAATCATATCAAATTTATAGATAATTGTCGCTTATAGTTGACAATATCCTTATAAGCAAGGTATAATATTTGGGTATGATTATTAAGTACAACACTCCCGTGTTAGGTGGAGGGGAGGGAAATATAAATGTCATCTGAAATCAAAGTTGGTAAAAACGAAACAATTGATAGCGCTCTCCGCAGATTTAAACGTACTTGCCAAAAAGCTGGTACTTTAGCAGAAGTTAGAAAACGTGAGCATTATGAAAAACCAAGCGTAAAACGCAAAAAGAAATCAGAAGCTGCTAGAAAACGCAGATACAGAGCTTAATTTGCTCGTAAACGGAGGTAATTCATATGTCACTTAAAGCCCAGTTAATGAACGATATGAAAGCTGCTATGAAAGCAAAAGAAGACGGCAAACAAAAACTTGCTGTTATTCGTATGGTTCGTTCAGCTATTCGTCAGGTAGAAATCGATAGTAAAAAAGAACTCGATGATAACGATATTATTGCTCTTATTAGCAAAGAAGTAAAAATGCGTAAAGATTCTATAGATGAATTTAAAAAAGGCGGTCGTGAAGATTTAGTTGCACAAACTGAAGCTGAAATCGCTGTTTTGATGCCATATTTACCAGAACAGTTATCAGAAGAAGAAGTTAGAGCCTTAGTTCAAGAAGCTATTAGCGCTGTTAATGCTTCATCTACTAAAGATATGGGTAAAGTCATGGGACAGCTCATGCCTAAAGTAAAAGGACGCGCTGACGGAAAAATGGTTAATACCATCGTCAAAGAATTACTAGGTTAATAAAAAGACAGATAAGATTGCAATTTTGTGGTCTTATCTGTTTTTTTTAATATTAATCCTATTATTTTACTATTATTTATAAATATTAATTAATGTATACATAAATTTTTTAGTAATTTTAATAAGAATTTTATTTTTGACGTATATAATATAGGATATACACTGACATTTTATTTTGCAGGGGATATTTATTTAGATGTTGAATATAATAATAGAAAGGAGAATGATTATGGATTTTATTATAAATTCAGATGTATTACAGGCTTTATTATTAACGGTAATATTTTTATCTATTCTAGTGGAAATCAAAACAGGTGGTACGGGTCTAGGTGCTGTTTTAGGTCTAATTGCTGCTGGAGTATTTTGGAGTAGTAGTTATGTTCAAGGATTGGTAAATTTTTATCATATAGCTGTTTTTATTATTGGTGTAATTTTTATTATTATCGAAATATTAACACCAACAATAGGTATTCTTGCAGGAATTGGTATTGTAGCTATTTTTTATAGTTTAATTTTAGCTATGGGTGGAGATATCAACGCAATGTATATGATGGTTATTTCATTAGTTATTGCGATTTTAATTTTTGCTATTATTATAAAAAAATTACCTTCAAGTAAATTATGGAAAAAAATTATATTGACCAATACATCATCAAGTGAACAAGGATATGTAAGTAACAAAGATTATTCTTGTTATTTACATAAAGAAGGTATTGTGCTTACTGAACTTCGCCCTGCTGGTAGCGTAAATATTGAAGGTAATGTTTTAGATGTTGTATCTGAGGGTAGTTTTATTACTAAAGGTGCAAAAATTCGTGTTATTAAAATTGAAGGTATGCGTATTATTGTACGTAAAATCTGATATTTGAAATTTAATCATTTTAAAATTAGGGAGGATTTTTTATGGAAGCATTAATTGGTTCTGGGTTTATTGTAGTAATTGCCATTGTAGCAATTATGTTATTTTTACATTTTGTGCCTATTGGATTATGGATTTCTGCATTGGCTTCAAATGTACATGTAGGTATTTTTACTTTGGTGGGAATGAGAATGCGTCGTGTACCACCACAAAAAATTGTATTACCTTTAATCAAAGCTAATAAAGCAGGTCTTAGTGTAAATGTAAATCAATTAGAAGCACATTATTTAGCAGGTGGTAATGTAGATAAAGTAGTAGATGCTTTAATTGCTTCTCATCGTGCTCAGATTCCACTACCTTTTGAACGTAGTGCAGCTATTGACCTTGCTGGTCGTGATGTACTTGAAGCCGTACAAATGAGTGTAAATCCAAAAGTAATTGAAACGCCTGTGGTTTCTGCTGTAGCTAAAAATGGTATTGAATTAAAAATTAAAGCTCGTGTTACAGTCCGTGCCAATATTGACCGTTTAGTTGGTGGTGCAGGTGAACCTACTATTATTGCTCGTGTTGGTGAAGGTATCGTAACTTCGGTTGGTTCTTCTGAAGCTCATACTGATGTGCTTGCTAATCCTGATGATATTTCCAAAACTGTATTAGGTAAAGGTCTCGACGCTGGTACTGCTTTTGAAATTCTTTCTATTGATATTGCTGATGTTGATGTAGGACGTAATATCGGTGCTGAATTACAAACTGACCAAGCTGAAGCAGATAAACGTATTGCCCAAGCAAAAGCTGAAGAAAGACGTGCTATGGCTGTAGCTAAAGAACAAGAAATGAAAGCTTATACTCAAGAAATGGAAGCTCGTGTAGTAGAAGCTCAATCTGAAGTACCTCATGCCTTGGCAGCTGCTCTTCGTGAAGGAAAATTAGGTGTGATGGATTATTATAATTTAAATAATATAAATGCGGATACTCAAATGCGTGAAGCTATCAGTAAAACAGGAGACAGTACTGTTCCGCAAGGACAAGTACCTATAAAATAAAATGTATTTTTTAGATACGTATTTTGATTTAGGTGATTTAGGACCGTTTTTGTTTTTTCTGCTATTTATGGCACTAAATATTATTTCAGATAAAAAACGAAAACAAAAACGTAGACAACGTCAAACGGATATTCCGCCAATTATAGATAATCCAACACCAAAAATTCCAAGAAGAAAAAAAGTTCCTATAGATATAGTAAATATTAATACAAAAGAGCAAGAAAAACCTAAAGTAGATATTACAAAAGTTTTTCAAGATTTAATAAAACTAGAAGTTGAAGAAACCAAGTCTAGTGAGCATAATATTGAAACAACTGTTTATACAGAAAAACCAAAAATAAGTAGCTTGCCATTAACCAGAGAAAATAATGACACATATGCTACCAAAGAATCATCAAATTATACATCACAAAATATTGTAAAACCACAAGCAACTACAGTAGACTTTATTCAACAACAGGAAATAAAATCTTTAGGAAATAGTAATAATTTGCAAATTGATATTGAAAAAAAACATATCATGCAAGCAATTACTTATGCCCAAGTATTAGAACGACCAAAATCTCTAAAGTATTTAAAAAGATTTGGTATTCGTCGTGTAGTTCATAAAGATTAAAATTAAAGGCATTCTAAAATATTGGATATGCATCTCAAATATTAGATATAAAAATAATATTTAAAGGTGTAATTCATATTTAGAGTGCCTTTTATTATTTATACTAAAAAAATACCATAACTTTTAAGAGTTAAAAGCTATGGTAAAAGAAATATATAATATATTATATAAATGACATGAGAGGAGTCATTGGGATTGGTTATTTTATAATTATTTGGTGTACAAGATTTCGTACATCTTCAAGGCCATTTTGAGCCATGAGATTGTGCAAAAACATAAATGATACTTGAGCACCAATATAATTTCTAAAGTGATTAAATAAAGCACCGTGAAGGTCTTTATCTGAAAAATTATAATCTTCTTTGGCTACTTCTTGTAAGTACAATACTGTATTTTTGGCTGCAGCTCCACTTAATACCCAATCATGGTCACCTAAGTGTACTACATAACCTTCTTGATGTTGTGGAGTTGGTATTTTTTCACCAGATTTATCTAAAAGTCCATATTGAACAGGATTTATTTGAGCAATAACACTAGCCGCTTTAAGCCAATTTACGACATCACGTTCATCTTTATCACTACCAGGATGATTATGAGCGCAAGCTTGGGCTACTATTTCTTCTGCTGGTAAATGACGATAAATAGCCTCAGTTAAACTTAAAATATGATGAGCACCTGTACCTGCAATAGTATATTCAGTAAAACAAGTACCGTCATTATTCCATTGAAATACCCAAGGTTTCGCTAAGTCATGTAATGCTTGTGCAGAATATACAATATCTGTATCTAATGTATAACCAAAAATCAATTTATAAGTATTGATGATACCTTCTGTAATAGATAAATTAGCTGCTACATGAGTAGGCAGTCCACCTGGATAAGCATGATGACTTGAATATCCACTACCAGGAGCAGAGATAAATTCTTGGGGATTAGCATTATTTTTTAATGCTGGAAATAATTTTTCTGGGCTAATATTACTAGTATCTACTAAGCCTTTATTAGCTAATTCATTATACACACTAGTAATAGATGTAGATGATGTATATAATTGCATAAATGTAGGACGTGTATTTTGAATTAAATCTAAAGTTTGCTTACGCAAAGTTAAATTATTAATTTTTTCAACGCTAGATAAAATATAATTATAAGCATTTTTTACAATAGCAGATTGCTCTATAGCTTTAGTAGCTTGAGGAAGATTATTTATCGATACCGGTGTAATAGAAAAATTTTGAGAAGTAACACCTTTGGCAAACGCTTTATGATTTAAATTCGTAAAATCAAATAAAGCAGCTCCAGCAAGCATACCTGCACCTAATTTAAAAAAACTACGACGAGATAAATTTTGCATATCAAACATTCCTATCTGGTTAAGTTTTTAAATTTCGTCTAACGATTTAATACAAACTCATTATAACTATTGTATGTATAATCCATATTTAGTTTTTGCTAAAATTTTGTAAATTAATTGAAAAAATTCTATAAAAAAGCATTAAGATTTTTATAGAAAAAATTGTCTATAAAATCTTAATGCTAATGGTTTTATGCAATAGAATTAATTTGATTATTGATTGTTGAAAAAATTATTTTATTGTCTGTATATGTCAAACTTAAAGGATTGTTGCCTTGAAGAATACGGAATAATTCAGCAGGTACATATAATTTATTATTGATAAGGATAGGACCAGAGCCAAGAGAAACAGGTGCTGTCATGCCAATAGCTTCAATACTATGTGCTACATATAAATCTTCTCCAACATTAACTGTTGTTGCCATTGTATCACTTTGAATAGTAGCGCTTTGTGTGTTATTATTCCAAATAATTGTAAATCCTAATTTGGCACATACTTCTCTAGCTGGTACTAAATTACAATCATTGATGATGATAGGATAATCATTAATTTTTGCACCATTGACAATAATTTCATCTTGAAGTTGCTCAGCTCCTACTGAATTAATAGGTATATTAAATAAAAAGACAACCACTACCATAACTAATGAATACACAAATTTTTTCATAATAACACCTTCTTAATAATATTTTTAGTATAAAATATTATATTACTTATAGATAGCAAAAGCAATTTTAGAAATATTATTTTACTTAACTTGATATTTTTTATGTTATAATTAGTATTAATTTTAACAATAGGTGTAGCGAATGAATATACAAGAAAATGTACAATTTTTAAAAGGTGTAGGCCCGAAAAAAGCCTCTATTTTAAAAAAATTAGGTATTGAAAATATTTATGATTTAATCACATATTATCCTCGTCGTTATGAAGACCAACAAAATACTACTCCCATAGCTGAACTAAATGTTGGAGAAACAGTGAATATTCAGGGAAAAATAGTAGCTTTAGCTGAAAAAAATACACGTCGTGGTTTAAAATTATTAACAATTATGCTTGCCGATAATACAGGTACTATTCAACTGAATTTTTTCAATCAAGCTTATTTAAAAAAGAAATTCAAGCCTGAACAAATATTATTTGTTCATGGGAAAGTAAGTTATGCTTATGGTGGTTATGGAAACTTAGCAATGAGCCAAATACTTTCTTTTGATATTGTGGAAAAATCTATTGATGATAATAAGGATAACCATTATAATTTCATGCCAATTTATACTTTACCTGACTATCTAAAGCCAAAAGATTTTCGTAATTTATTAACCCAAGTATTTAACGAAGATTTATCATTAATAGAGATTGTGCCCGAATTTATTCGAAAAAAATATAATTTAATGGACAAAAAAACGGCTATACAAAAAATACATTTTCCGAAAACCAAACAAGAACTAACTACAGCTCGTGAATCTTTGATTTTTGAAGAATTATTTTTAATCCAATCAGGATTATTATTGCTAAAAAAACAACACCAAATAAAAAATCATGGTATTCGATTTTTAGAAAATAATATTTTAGTAAATAAAGTTAAAGCAAGTTTACCTTTTACGTTAACTGCTGAACAAGAAAAAGTTTGGCAAGAAATTTGTATAGATATGCAAAAAGATACACAAATGCAACGTTTAGTTCAAGGTGATGTAGGCTCAGGGAAAACAGTTATTGCTATTTTAGCTTTGGTCAAAGCTATTGAAAATGGTTTTCAAGGTGCATTAATGGCTCCTACTGAAATCCTAGCCTTACAACATTATGAAAAAATCAAAGACTTGCTTGAACCATTAGATATTCATGTAGGATTATTGACTGGTAGTCTAAAAACAAAAGAAAAACGTGCAATATTAGAAGGCTTAGCCGATGGTTGTATTAATTTAATCATTGGTACTCATGCTTTAATTCAAGATAATGTTATATTTAAAAACTTAGGATTGGTAATCACTGACGAACAACACCGCTTTGGTGTAAATCAACGTGCAAAATTAGAAGAAAAAGGAAATACTTTTTTACCTGATGTTTTAGTCATGACCGCCACACCTATTCCTCGTACAATGACACTTACTGTTTATGGCGATTTAGATGTATCTTTTATTAGGCAATTACCACCAGGCAGAAAACCCATTCGTACTTTTGTACGTATGCCAGATAGACGAGAACTCATTTATAAATTTGTAAAAGATGAAGTGGCAAAAGGCAGACAAGCTTATGTAGTTTGTCCTTTAATCGAAGAAAGTGAAAATAGTGATGCGGTCTCTGTAGAAATGATTTATGATGAACTTACCTCTGGATATTTATATGGCGTTCGTTGTGGACTTTTACATGGTAAACTAAAACCTGCTGAAAAAGAAAATTTACTTCATGAATTTTTAGCAGGTAATATAGACGTATTAATTTCTACTACAGTAATCGAAGTCGGCGTGAATGTACCCAATGCTAGTATCATGGTTATTGAAGGAGCTGAACGTTTTGGTCTTGCCCAACTTCATCAATTACGTGGTCGTATTGGTCGTGGCGAATATGCGTCTTATTGTATTTTGATAAATCGAGGAAAAAACGCTAATTCTTTAGAACGCTTGCATTTAATGGAAAAAATATCTGATGGATTTATACTTGCAGAAGAAGATTTACGTCTTCGTGGCCCAGGTCAATTTTTTGGTTCAATGCAACATGGTTTACCTGATTTAAAAATAGCTGATGTTTTAAATAACGTTGATATTTTAGTAAATGCTAGAACAGAGGCTCAACGAGCTATAGATTTTGGTATCGATAAACAAGCTTTAAATGAGCTTTTGACTTTACAATATAAACATAAATTCTTAAAAATTAGCGATGTATAATAACATATTAATTTAAAAATTTAGACTTAATGAAAGGAATCTATATAAGTCCATGAAAAATAAAGAACATATTATAAAAATATTCACTGTCCTATTATTAATAATTCTTTTGGGCGCTATTCATATAGCAAATCCGAATTTTTATAGCGATTTTTGGCATATTGCTACAAATGGTAATATGCAAGAAACTATTACCTATATTGATTCTTTTGGTATGTGGGCTATGGTATTTAGCTTTTTCTTAGATGTTTTAATTAATGCCTTAGGATTTTTACCATCCATTTTTGTGTCTACAGCAAATGGATTATTATTTGGATTGATTCCAGGGATAATCATTTCTTGGCTTGCTGAAACAGTTGGCGTTATTATTTCTTTTATGTTAATGCGTACAGTTTTACGTTCTTCAGCAGAAAAATTAATTGCTAAATCCAAATATCTACGTAAAGCGGATGAATTTAGTGGCAAAAACGGCTTTAAAATCATGCTTATTTTGCGTGCAATGCCATATTTTCCTTCGGGAATATTGACTGCTCTAGGTGCAGTTAGTCGTATTAGTCTAAAAGATTATGCCTTAGCAAACTTAATTGGTAAATTCCCTTCAACTGCTTTAGAAGTAGTAATTGGTCATGATATAGTCAATTACCAGCAGAATATGGATAGATTAATGATTGTAATAGTGTTAGTATGTATTATTTACGGTGCAATATGGTATTTTAATAGAAAAAAAGCTTGAATTTCTAATATATTTTAGATATTTTTTGAAAACGTATTGCTTTTAAAGTCTTTTCCCATTATAATATTGTTCATAGTAAAATGTGTAAACTTCTAGGAGATGAATTTTCTTGATAAAAGTAATTGTAAATGGTGCTTGTGGTCGTATGGGAAGCACTGTAGTTGATGCTGTAATGAAAGATAGTGAACTTGAACTCGTAGGTGCTGTAGACATCGTAGGCGGTATGGACGCAGGCGACAGAGCTGGTTGTGGCAAAACTGGTATTATCGTATCTACAGATTTGGTAGAAACTATCAATGCAACAAAACCTGATGTTATGGTAGATTTCACTCAACCAAAAGTAGTATTCAATACTGCAAGTACAGCAATAAAACATCATGTTCGCCCAGTTATCGGAACTACTGGTCTTACTGATGAACAAAAAGCTGAACTTGATGCTTTAGGTAAAGAGTATGATACACCTTGCTTCATCGCTGCAAACTTTGCTATCGGTGCTGTTCTTATGATGAAAATGGCTTGTGAAGCAGCAAAATATATGCCTGATGTAGAAATTATTGAACTTCATCATGATAATAAATTAGATGCTCCATCAGGTACTGCTTTAGTAACTGCTGAAATGATTAAACAAGTACGTGAATCAAAGAAACAAGGTCATAAAGATGAAAAAGAAAAACTTGCTGGCGCTAGAGGTGCTGAATATGATGGAATGAGAATACATAGTGTTCGTCTTCCAGGATATGTAGCTCATCAAGAAGTAATTTTTGGCGGTTTAGGACAAACATTAACTATTCGTCATGATTCTATCGATAGAACTTCTTTTATGCCAGGCGTAGTTTTGGCTTGTAAAAAAATTGTTGATTTAAAAGCAGGTCTTACTTGCAACTTAGATAATATTATGGACTAATAATTAGATTATGTTTACTGGAGAGATGTTTTATGAAAAAATATAACGTAGCAATTTTAGGTGCAACTGGTGCTGTTGGACAAGAATTTTTAAATCTTATTGAAGAACGTAATTTTCCTTTTAATGAATTAAAAATGCTCGCTTCTCATCGTTCTGCTGGTAAAAAAATTAATTTTATGGGTAAAGAATATACTGTAGAAGAAGCAACTGAAAATTCTTTTGAAAATATCGATATAGCACTTTTTGCTGGTGGCTCTGCAAGTAAAGTATTTGCTAAACCTGCTGTAGAAGCTGGTGCAGTAGTTATTGATAACTCTAGTGCTTTCCGTATGGACCCTGAAGTACCTCTTGTTGTTCCTGAAGTAAATCCTCAAGCTATTGCTCGTCATAAAGGTATTATTGCTAATCCAAACTGTTCTACAATTATCATGGTAATGGCTTTAAAACCTATCTATGATTTAGCCAAAATCAAACGCATCGTAGTATCTACTTATCAAGCTGTTTCTGGTGGTGGTAAAGAAGCTATGGCTGAACTTGAAGACCAAGTACAAGCTATCGTTGAAGGTAAAGAAGTCGTTGCTAATATTTTACCTGGTGCATCTCTTCCAAAACATTATCAAATTGCATTTAACTTAATTCCACAAATTGATGTATTCCAAGATAATTTATATACAAAAGAAGAAATGAAAATGATTAACGAAACTCATAAAATCTTGGAAGATAATGAAATTGGTATTACAGCTACTACTGTACGTGTGCCTGTATATCGTAGCCATGCAGAATCTGTGAATATTGAACTTGAAAAAGAAGTCAGCTTAGATGATATTAAACAAGCTTTAGCTGATTTTGCTGGAGTAACTGTTCAAGATAATCCTAATGAAATGGAATATCCTATGCCACTTATGACTTCCGGTAAAGACGATGTATATGTAGGCCGTATTCGTAAAGATTATTCTGTAGCTAATGCTGTAAATTTATGGCTTTGTGGAGACCAAATCAGAAAAGGCGCTGCTTTAAATGCACTTCAAATTGCTGAATACATGATTAATCACGATATGTTAAAATAATATGTCGATTATATAGGGCTTAATTCTGTAAATTACAGGACTAAGTCCTTTTATTTTTGATTATAATCATTATGAAAGTCTAGTAATTTGGGAAATTCATTAATATAATAATAATAATAATAAATATATTTTAATACGAGGTTTTATTATGCTAAAAGATAAAAATATTTTATTAGCTGTTTGTGGCGGTATTGCTGCTTACAAAATAGTAGAAGTTGCTAGTAGATTACGTAAATTAGGTGCTAATGTTCATGTAGTAATGACTAAAGAAGCTACCGAATTTGTAACACCACTTACTTTTCAAGAAATTAGTGGAAATCCTGTCAATGTATCCATGTGGGAAAAAGTAACCAACTGGAATGTAGAACATATTGCACTTGCAAATTTAGCAGATTTAGTATTAATTGCCCCAGCTACAGCCAATATTATTGGTAAAATAGCCAATGGTGTAGCCGATGATATGCTTTCTACTGTAGTTATGGCAACTAAAGCACCTGTATTTGTTGCACCTGCTATGAATAGTAATATGTTCACTAATCCTATTACACAAAAAAATATCCAAACACTTCGCGATGTAAACTATCATATTATTGAACCTGCTAGTGGTCATCTTGCTTGTGGTGTAAATGGAGTTGGTCGTTTACCTGAGCCTATTACTTTAGTTGAAGAAATTGAAAAATACTTTGCTCAAAATACGCAAAAAAAATCTCTTCAAGGCAAAAAAATAATTGTTAGTGCTGCAGGTACTAGAGAACCTATTGACCCTGTCCGTTATATTAGTAATCGCTCTAGCGGAAAAATGGGCTATGCTATCGCTACAGAAGCTGCTAATCGTGGAGGCGAAGTAATTTTAGTTTCGGGAATAACCAATATTTCAGCTCCAGCCAATGTAAAATTAATCAAAGTTGAATCTGCTCGCGATATGCAATCTCATATTCATAAATATTTTGCAGATAGTGATATTACCATTATGTCAGCTGCAGTATCTGATTATCGTGTAAAAGAAGTAGCTAATCAAAAAATAAAAAAATCTGACGAAACTATGACTATTGAATTAGTAAAAAATCCAGATATTTTAAAAGGTCTTGGCGAAATAAAAACAACTAAGCAATTTTTAGTAGGTTTTGCTGCAGAAACTCAAAATGTAGAGGCTTATGCTAAAGATAAATTACAACGTAAAAACTTAGATATGATTGTTGCCAATGATGTTAGTCAACAAGGCGCAGGATTCAATACTGATACTAATATTGCCAAAATTATCACTCGCGATGGTGATATGAAAGAAGCTCCATTAATGCAAAAAACTGAACTTGCAAAATTAATTCTGGATACTATCGAAGAAAAATTAAATATTAATTAATAAAGAAGGTAATACACTATGTTTAATAATTTAAAATTAGGTTTTATTGGCTTTGGTAACATGGGACAGGCAATTGCTACAGGTCTTATTAGTGAAAAAGCTCTTCAAGGAGAACAAATTTTTGCTTGTGCTAAAAATTGGGATAAACTTTGTAAAAATACACAAAAATATAATATTAATGCTTGTAAAACAGCTAAAGAAGTAGTAAATAATGCTGATATGATTATTATTGCCGTAAAACCATATATGATTGAAGAAGTTATAACGCCTATTAAAGCTGAATTACAAAATAAAACTGTAATTTCTATCGCTGCTAACTTTCCATTTACTAAATATGAAGAAATTCTTTTACCAAATACACATCATTTAAGCACTATTCCTAATACACCTGTTGCTATTGGTAAAGGTATTTTTATCTGTGAACAAACAAATTCCTTAGATGAAAATGAATTAAATTTATTTACAGAGTTATTTTCTACTATTTCAGTAGTACAATTTGTTGAAACACATTTATTGTCTATTGGCGGTACAGTAGCTGGCTGTGGCCCTGCATTTGCTAGTATGTTTATCGAGGCTTTAGCTGACGCGGGTGTTATGCATGGTCTTTCTCGTCCTGTAGCTTATAAATTAGCCAGCCAAATGCTTGTAGGTACTGGTGCTTTACAATTAGCAACAAATAATCATCCAGGTGCAATGAAAGACGCTGTTTGCTCTCCAGGTGGTACTACTATTGTAGGTGTATCTACATTAGAACGTAAAGGATTTCGAAGTGCTGTTATCGATGCTATCGATGCTATCGAATCTAAATAAAATTTATATGTATACAAAAAAACTGTCGCATTTTATAGCGACAGTTTTTTATTTGCATAATTTATAATACACATTATTAACTTATTTTTGAAAAAAATCTTCAATTGCTAAACGAATAGCAGACGAATTGAATCCTTTTCGATAAAGATATGCTTGGCATTTTAATTTTTCAGCTGTATTAAGATTATAATGACTATACAGTAATCTTAAACATACATTATATTCAAAATCTAAAATATCAATATCTAAATTTTCTTCCGCCAAAGAAATGTCTTCTTTAGAAAACCCTTTTTCGCTTAATTTATATTTTATTGCTTTTAAGCTACGTCGTTGCTCAGCTAAATAAGCCTCATATTGTCGTTGGCATAAATCTGTATCATCTAAATAATGTCTATTAATTAAACGTTCGATAGCTTCTTGAATTTCTTCTGCAGAATATTCTTTGCGTTTTAATTTAGTAATTAATTGCTGAGTACTATAGCCTCGTTTAGATAATAAATCTACTGCATAAACTAAAGCTGTTTTTTTATTTTGTAGCTTCATCATTTGCTACTTCATCTGCTTTGTTATCAGTTGTATTTTCGGCGGTATCAGTTTCCGAGGCAAAAAGTTTTTCACGAATTTTATTTTCGATTTCTAAAGCAGTATCAGCATGTTCTTTTAGATATGCTTTTACATTTTCTTTACCTTGACCTAAACGAGTACCTTGATAAGAATACCATGTACCACTTTTATCCATAATTTCAAAAGCTGTACCCATATCGATGAGACTACCTTCTCGAGAAATACCTTCACCATACATAATATCAAATTCAGCTTGTTTAAATGGAGGTGCTACTTTATTTTTTACAATTTTTATTCTTGTTCTGCTACCTACTGGGTCATTACCTTGTTTTAAGGTATCAATTTTACGAACATCTAAACGAACAGACGCATAGAATTTTAGTGCTCTACCACCTGTTGTAGTTTCAGGATTACCAAACATAACGCCTACTTTTTCACGAATCTGATTAATAAAAATAGCAGTAGTACGAGATTTACTGATAATACCAGTTAATTTTCTCATTGCTTGAGACATCAAGCGCGCTTGTAAACCTACATGAGAATCGCCCATATCGCCTTCAATTTCCGCTTTTGGTACGAGTGCTGCAACAGAGTCAACAACTACTACATCAATTGCCCCACTACGTACAAGGGCATCAGCAATTTCAAGAGCTTGTTCGCCATTATCTGGTTGAGAAATCAATAAATTATCGATATCTACACCTAATTTTTTAGCATATACTGGGTCAAGAGCATGTTCTGCATCGATGAAAGCAGCAACACCACCTGTTTTTTGAGCTTCAGCTACAATATGCAACGCAACTGTAGTTTTACCAGAAGATTCAGGGCCAAAGATTTCCACAATGCGTCCACGTGGCACACCGCCAACACCTAAAGCAGCATCTAAAGGTAAACAACCAGTATGAATAACTTCAATATTCATATTGGCAGACGCATCGCCTAATTTCATGATAGAACCTTTACCAAAATCACGTTCAATTTGTTTTAAAGCATTTTCAAGAGCTTGGACTTTATCCATTTTATCCATTAGAAAAATCACCTATTTCTTTAATTGTTAAAATAATTATATATAAATTATACTCTAAAGACTAAGTTATAATCAAGCAATTTGTTCAGATTTCTGAACGATATTTAATATAAAAATAAACTTCATATTTAGTATAATCTATAAGTATTTAACTAAGGTCTATATTTATTATTTTCAATAAAAGTAAATGATATTTTTATTTTTATTCATTTTTGATATAAAAAAACCACACCACCTAAAGTTGTTTTTATATACTACTTTAAGGG
>Garnier_p2__coassemble_2007_pt1 | contig 14644 bp, 14 predicted proteins | sample Garnier_p2__metabat2_low_PE_022 | metagenome-assembled genome bin Garnier_p2
AAATTCAGTTGAGTATTTAGTCATAAAAAAACTGCACCTCCAAAAGTTGTTTTTTCTGTCCAACTTTTGGGGTGCAGTTCATTTTTTATTTCTCTATTTTTTATTATTTCTTTTTAGGATAAACTCCTATTGTTAATTCATTCAATTTTGGATAATAATTTTTCCCGATATTTCTACAAATTATCGCCATAATTAAAGTGCAAATTATTGTTAAGCTATAAAAAATCAAAGAATTTATAGCAGTCATTACAATATTAAATTTTGCCATCACTAAAGCTAAATAAGTGATTGCTACTGGGTGAGCTAAATACATAAAATATGAATGTTTTCCTAAAAGGGAAAATATCTTTGTTAAATGTTTTGCTAAAAATCCATATTGAAATTCTGCAAATAAATATAATGTTGCTCCCAAAGTATAAACAAGACCTGCTGGTGATAATTGATGAGCGGTATTTATCGCCCCTTCAGCTGAGTATCCATTATAATAAATGCAATAATAATAATATATTAATAATCCTACCAAGCTTAAACAGCCAAATACTCTTAAACTCATTAAATTTTCTTGCATAAATATCTTGAATTTTTCGTAATGAACTGCCACATATCCACCTAGTAAGAAAATGAATATATAATGTATTACCCAATAATTTAAACGATACATTATCAAAGCTTTAATTATTGGATTTTCTATACCATATGGATTAATTATAAAACTAGAATAATAATCTATAGCCATTTGAATAATAAATAATCCTACTAATAAATTTATATTCAAGCGTTTCACTATAAAAATCCATAAAGGCATCAATGCATAAAACCATACTAAAAGTATCATAAAATATAATTGATAGCAGGCTAAACCAAAAAATAAAATGCCTAATAAATTCAACGGATGAAATAAATATAAAGTATGATTAGTTACTGTATAATGCAATATATAAAATGCTGACCATACAAGATAAGGTATAAGTACCGTTTTAAAACGCCTATCCATAAAGCTTTTATAATTAAATTTTTCTTTTAAATCTAAATTATAAAATAAACCAAATGCCGAAATAAAGAAAAATATTGGTACAGAAAATCGCGTTGCTATTTCAAATAAAGCCAATAATTGTAAATTAGGTGTAGGATTATTCACCAAATATTGTGAACCAACATGAATCCCCACAACCCCCAACATCGAAATACCACGCATATATTCTATAGCGGGAATTCGTTCTTTTTTTATACTCACAAAAAAGCCCCTTTTATTTTTATATTTTAAATTCATAATAACAAATCCAGTTAAAAAAAACAATAACACTTGACTACTGCACAAAAAAGCAGGATATTTAATTATCTTTATTGAATATATAGATACAATGGTTTTACATAAACATAATATAAATTTATAAAAAAAATAATAATTTTTGCAGGATTTTTGTTTTTTCATGTAGAATATATTTACGTTATGTCAGAAATCATCTATAATTAAATAGTTTTATTGAAAGGTGAATTTATATGCGTACACAAAACTTGCATGATGATTTTATTGAACAAGTTAGTTCATCTTCAGATATTGTGTCTGTCATCTCAAGTTATGTTCATCTCAAAAAACGAGGTAATCGCTATTGGGGCTGTTGTCCTTTTCATAATGAAAAAACACCTTCATTTTCAGTAGTTCCCCAACAGGGATTTTTTTATTGCTTTGGCTGTCATGCTGGCGGAAATGTTTTTAAATTTATTTCTTTGATTGAAAATATTTCTTATTATGATGCCATTAAGTTGCAGGCCCAAAGACTTAATATTCCTATACCAACCAATAAAAAATCTGCTCATGAACTTGAATTAGAACAACATCGTAAATCATTATATAAAATTCATGAAATGGCTGGTTCTTTTTTTCACAACTGTTTAACACGTACATCATTAGGTGTAAATGGTAAACAATATTTTGCCAATCGCCAAATAAATTCAGATATTATTACAAAATTTAAACTTGGTTTTGCGCCTAATCTTTGGGATAAATTATTTACCTCTTTTAATAAACGAGGTATTTCTAAAGAATTATTAGCTAATGCTGGTCTAGTTACTGTTAAAGATTCTGATAAAGTTTTTGACCGTTTTCGTAATCGTATAATCATTCCGATTTGTAATGAACATGGTCAAATTTGTGGATTTGGCGGTAGAATCATTAATGATAAAGATTCTCCTAAATATCTAAATTCACCTGAAACTCCTATTTTTAATAAACGCCATTTATTATTTGGTCTAGATCAAGCTCAAAAATCTATCAAAGATCTTAATTATGCTATTGTAGTTGAAGGTTATATGGATGCCATCGCCTTACATAGTCATAATATAAATAATACAGTAGCCTCTTTAGGAACAGCTTTTACACCGCAACAATGTCGTAAATTATTACGATTTTCACCAAATATTTATTTTTGTTATGACAGTGATAATGCTGGTCAAACAGCTACTATGAGAGCTTTAGCTATCGCTAGTAGTAACGGAGCTAATGTAAAAGTTATTTCTATTCCTGACGGCAAAGATCCTGATGAGTTTTTGAAAAAACATACCAATGAAGATTTTTACAAATTAATTGATAATGCTCTTCCTTTAATGGAATATCAATTACAATATGTATTAAAATCTACAAACCGTAATACTTTAGAAGGTAAATTATTAGCAGTAAATCAATTAATGCCACTGCTGTCTAATATTACTAACACTGTTGAACGCAATGAATATATTATTCGTATATCCAATGTTTTAGGAATTGATGAAGGCGTTATTCGCAGTGATTTGCAACAAAATATGCAAAAAAATTCTTACCAAAATAATTTAAATAATTTAGCTAATGATAGTTTACCCGGCATTAACTCACGCAAAGCTACTTTCGAAAAAAAAGATGCCCTAACATGGGCAGGTAGATGTATAATCAAAAAAATTTGGCATGAAACAAGTATTTTAGATTATGTTTTAAATCTTATTCCTGCTGAAGAATTTCCTAATGCTTTGCATAAAGAGATTCTTCAATATTTTAATAAAGCTTTACAACAACAAACAAATTTAAATGATATTGATGCTGCTGAAAATTTAAGTGAAGCTGCTTATAGCGAACTTTCCCATTGTTTAGTTGAAGAATTTACCACTTTAGATGATACTCAACTTACTGAAGATTGTTTAAAACTATTACGCCGATATTATTTAAATAGTAATTATGAAAAACATCGTCTTTTAGCTGATGAATTACAACGAAATGGCGATAGTAGATTTTTAGATGAACTAAAAATTAGTCAAGAATTACGAACAGAAATAGATAGCTTATCTTAGATATTTTAATTTTTATATTTAAGATATATTAACTATTTATAATTTATTAATTATTTTAAGAGGAGGCATGTAATAATGGCTCAGTCCAAAAAAAATGTAAAAGCCGTTAAAGATACCAATGCAGCCGCTGCTGCTAGCTTAGATGCGATAAGTAAGTTACTCGATAAAGGTAAAAAAACTGGCGTCTTAACTTACAATGAAATCATGGAATCCCTTCAATCTGTAGACATGTCACCAGATGAAATAGATGAGTTGTATGATACTTTTACCAAACGCGGTATTGATATCATCGACAATGGGAATGGTCCAGATAACGATGATAGTGACATCAAAGATGATGATGATATTGATATTGACCTCAGTATTCCTGAAGGCATCAATATTGACGACCCTGTAAGAATGTATCTTAAAGAAATTGGTCGTGTGCCTCTTTTATCTGCTGATGAAGAAATAAAATTAGCAAAACGTATGGAAGATGGCGACCTTGAAGCACAAAAACGCTTAGCTGAAGCTAATTTACGTCTTGTTGTAAGTATCGCCAAACGTTATGTTGGCCGTGGTATGCTCTTTTTAGATTTAATTCAAGAAGGTAACCTTGGTCTTATCAAAGCTGTAGAAAAATTTGATTATAATAAAGGTTATAAATTCAGTACTTATGCTACTTGGTGGATTCGCCAAGCTATCACTCGTGCTATTGCTGACCAGGCTCGTACAATTCGTATTCCTGTGCATATGGTTGAAACAATCAACAAATTAATCCGTGTATCTCGCCAACTTCTTCAATCTCTTGGTCGTGAACCAAGCCCAGAAGAAATTGCTCAAGAAATGGAAGTAAGTGTTGACCGTGTACGCGAAATCATGAAAATTGCTCAAGAACCAGTATCTTTAGAAACACCTATCGGTGAAGAAGAAGATTCACATCTTGGTGATTTCATTGAAGACCATGATGCACCAGCACCAGCTGAAGCTGCTTCTTTTGTTTTACTTAAAGAACAATTAGAAGACGTTTTAGACACATTGACTGAACGTGAAGAAAAAGTTCTTCGTTTACGTTTTGGTTTAGATGATGGTCGTGCTCGTACACTTGAAGAAGTAGGTCAAAACTTTGGTGTAACACGTGAACGTATTCGTCAGATTGAAGCCAAAGCTCTTCGTAAACTTCGTCACCCAAGTCGTAGTAAAAAATTAAAAGATTTCCTTGAATAAATTTTAGAGACGATAATTCATCGTCTCTATTTTTATTTATTAGATTAATGTATAATAATATTATTCTATTAAAAGGAGAGTTTGCCCCATGAAACAATGTATGGAAACAGAAAAACTCCATCGCCGTATCAAAAAAATTATTGGTCAACTTAATGCTATAGATAGAATGGTAGACGATGAATCTATTGCTTGTGAAGATGTTTTAATGCAAGTAAATGCTGCAAAATCAGCATTACATAGCGTCGGAAAAGTTATTCTTGAAGGTCATTTAAAACACTGTGTTATTGACGGTATCCAACATGGCGACGCCGAAAAAACTGTAGACGAATTTGCTAAAGCTATTGAACATTTTTCTCGTCTTTCTTAATAAAAATTTAATTTAATAATAAAAAAGCCGCAATAGTATTATTTCTATTGCGGTTTTCTTTATTTATTTTAGAATTTCTTTCAATTTTTCCATGTCCATATTTTGACGAACAGTATCAGCCAAACGATTAAATGCTGCTTGTTTTGCTGCTGCATAATTAGTAGAAATTACTAATTCATCTAATCCTTTACGTTTACGTAAAATATTAATTAAGCTACGACGATATTTATCATTATCAAAAATACCATGAATATACGCACCCATGACATTTTGTTTTTTATTTATCATACCTTCAACGACTTTTACTGCTTTATCTGCACGTTTAGTAATCATAAATGGATGATTTGCTTCACCTGTGAATTTTGTAGTTCCCATGTGAATTTCATAACCAAACAAATCATCAATAGCTAATTTTTCACCTAAAAATTCCCAATTTAAACATTTTGCCTCTACTTGTGAAGTAAGTTTTTTCTCCACAAAAGTAGTTTCCATTGGTAAAAATCCAAGACCTTTTACACTATCATTATCTGATTCAGTGTGTAATGGGTCACAGATTTTTTCACCAAGCATTTGATAACCACCACAAATACCAATAATTGGGATATTTTGTTCATGAGCTTTATTTAAAGCTTCTTCCATGCCGCTGTTACGTAAATACAGCATATCTTCTGTAGTATTTTTACTACCTGGAAGTAAAATCAAATCAGCTTTAAGAAGTTCATCTTCTTGACCTTCTTTGACATAATAAAGGTTTACATCATCTTCTTTACTCAAAGCATCAAAATCAGTGAAATTAGAAATTTTTGGAGTCTGCACTACTGCAATTTTTATTGGTGCATTCGCTTTATTTTTTTCCTGTACTTTTTTATCATCTAAAGATACTGAGTCTTCATCTTCAATACCCAAATCTGGTAAATATGGAATTACGCCCAATACGGGTTTTCCTGTTTTTTCTTCAAGAAAATCAAGTGCAGGCTGTAAAATAGTTACATCGCCACGGAATTTATTAATAATCAAACCTTTTACTAAAGCACGTTCTTCAGGTTCTAAAAGCTCTAAAGTCCCTACAAGTGAGGCTAAAGCTCCACCACGGTCAATATCTGCAATTAATAATACTGGTGCATTCAAATATTTTGCTATACGCATATTTACAATATCATTAGCTTTTAGATTTACCTCAGCTGGACTTCCAGCCCCTTCGATTACCATCATATCAAAGCGTTCTTCTAAACGACGAATAGCCTCTTTTACTGTATCAAATGCTTTTAAAGAATAACCTTTATGATATTCACGAGCAGACATATTACCAATAGCTTTACCCATTAAAATTACTTGAGAACAAGCATTTCCTGTTGGTTTTAATAATACAGGGTTCATTTCTACGAAAGGTTCAAGTCCTGCCGCCTCTGCCTGAGCAACCTGTGCTCTACCCATTTCATCGCCGTCTTTAGTAACATAAGAATTTAGTGCCATATTTTGGGCTTTAAACGGTACTACGCTCATACCTTCTTGATAAAAAATTCTACATAATGCTGTAGTTAAAATACTTTTTCCCACATGAGAAGAAGTACCTTGTAACATAATATGTTTTGTCATTAAATATTCTCCATCTCTTGTGCTCTTTTATAACATTTTGCTTGTTCTACAAAATGTTTAGCATTTTGTTTTGCTCCTAAAAAATGTAAATGCAAATAAGAGCCTAAAACATTATCTTTAGCATAACCTGCTTTATATTTCATATTATTACGCATTTTAGTAAATTCAAATGCCCAAGGAAATTCTTGATATTCTTGATTTATATCTTCAATCTGCGTAGAAAAATGAAATTCATGGCCACAAATAACATTATCTTTTTGACCTAAAATATTATCTTGCAAAATTTTTGCCTGTACATAACCTACAGTTTGCAATTTTTTATTCATCTGAGCTTTTGCTGGTATAATACCAACCATTTCATAAAAGTTCTGCTCAAAATCATAAATTCCTTGCATCAAATACATAAAGCCACCACATTCAGCATATATTGGCATATGTTTTTTATGAGCTTCACGTATAGAATTTACCATAGTTTTATTGGCTTTAAGTTCTTTGGCAAATAATTCCGGAAATCCACCACCAAAAATCAAAGCATCTACATCATTTGGTATTTCTTTATCTTCTAACGGACTAAAGAATTTTAATTTTGCTCCATAGCGTTCTAATTGAGCTAAACTTGCTGGATAATAAAATGAAAATGCTTTATCTTGAGCAATACCAATTGTTACTTCATGCTTTTTAGTTGTATTTTCTTCTACTTGCACTTCAATTGGTGGTGCAGTTTTTGCTAAATCTATAATTTTATCTAAATATACTTCTTTAGCTATTTTCTCAGAAATCATCTCAATAACCGCACGAGCATCTTTTTCCCCTGCTGGAGTTAAACCTAAATGACGTTCTGGTAAGTGCATATCATTATCACGGAAAATAGCACCATATACTGGCACATTGATTTTTGCCATTGCCTCTTCAATCAAAGCTTTATGTGTTGGTGAACCTAATTTATTTAAAATTACGCCTTGTAAATTAACTTCACTGTCATATAATTTAAATCCCAAAGCAATAGCCGCAGCTGAATCACCCATAGATTGTACATTAATTACCAAAATTACAGGTGCATTTAATTTTTTAGCTAATTGAGCCGTACTACTAATACCATTTTTACCACCATCATAAAGACCCATAACACCTTCAATGATAGCAATATCTGCCTCTTTAGCTTCTTCTACAAATAAATCATTGATTTTACTTTCATCAACAAGCCAAGTATCCAGATTATGACCTTTTCTTCCTGCCGCCATACCATGATAGCTAGGGTCAATATAATCAGGGCCTACTTTATATGGCTGTACTTTTAATCCTTGATTTTTTAAAGCACGTAGTATTCCTGTAACAACTGTAGTTTTACCTGAACTACTTTGCGTAGCGGCAATAACTACACGTGGAATATTTACTTTATTCACCATGCAAAATCACCTTATTATACACGTGTATTATTGATAATATACATCACAGCATTAATACAAGACGCTGCAATTGGGCTACCACCTTTTGTACCTGTTACAGTAATATATGGCACTTTAGATTCTGCAATTAATAAATCTTTAGATTCTGCTGCACCAACAAACCCTACAGGTGTACCAATAATTGCTGCTGGACGAATATTTTCTTCATTCATTAAACGAATAACTTCAAATAAAGCAGTTGGAGCATTACCAATAGCTACAATTGCACCATTTAAATCTTTACCAAAATGACGCATAGCAGCAATAGAACGAGTAATACCATGTTCTTTAGCATATTTTGCAATTTCAGGGTCTGCAATTTTGCATTCTACACTACCGCCCCAAGACGCAAGTTTACGTTTATTAATCCCTGTGCGTACCATTTCTACATCAGTATAAATTTTACAACCACCAAGTAATGCTTCTTTCATAGAATTTACTACATCTTTATGAATACGAATAATTGGTGCATAGTCTACGTCACCAGACGCATGAATAATACGTGAATAGATTTTTGTTTCTTCTTCACTTAAATTCAATTTTTCAATATATGGTTTTATAATTTCAAAACTACGAACTTCTATCGCCATTGGGTCTTTGATAAATTCCACCAAAACCCCTCCTATTTTTCATATTTTTCTACAAATAAACCTACACTATTATAATCATGAGTAATATTTGTATATTCTATGCGTGGTCTATCAATAATTACAATCTCTAAACCTAATTTTATACCTGCCGTTAATTTGGTTTCTGTTCCACCTAAAGTACCACTATTTTTCATTACCACTACATCAGAATTATATTTTTCATATAATGCCATATTTAGTTCTTCAGAAAATGGACCTTGAATAGCTACAATATCACGTGGTAAAACCCCTGCATTTTTACAAATTTCTAAAGACGCAATCGCTGGTAAAACACGAGCAATAATATGTTTTTGTGATTTTTTCGCTTCATCTGCAAATAATGCCAAACGGTTACTTCCTGTAGTTAAAAAGATATTTTCACCTAACTGCATAGCTAAACTAGCAGCTTCTTCGTATGTTTTTACTACGTGTAATTTTGCATATTCAGGTAATGGTGTTACTTCACGTTCATAACGAATATACGGTATATCTAATTTGGCACAAACTTTCATCGCTGTATTAGACACATTTACCGCATATGGATGAGTAGCGTCTACAAATGCTGTAATTTTATGTTCTTTTAAACATTCTTGCATCGCTACTTCATCTAATTTATGGTCATTGATAATTAAATTATCATGTTTTGGTAATAAAACTTTGCCATAATCAGTAACTACAGAGGCCATTATTTTATAATTTTGCTTTAATAAAAACTCAACTAGACCTCTGCCATCTTGTGTACCCGATGCTACAAAAATCATACTTCATAGCCTCTAGGAGTTATCATATAACCTTCTTTAGCAAAAGTTTTACTATTACCAATAATTACCATAGAGAACATATTTATATCTTCTTTAGTAAAGTTTTCTAAATCAGAAATTACCATACTTTCATTTTCACGACTAGCACTATTTACAATACCAACTGGAGTTTTAGGGTCTTTATGTTTAAGCATAATTTCACGAATTTCTTCAATATGCTGTACACGTTTATGGCTTTTTGGATTATATAAACCAACTACAAAATCACCTTGTGCTGCTAAATCTGCACGTTTTTTGATTAATTCCCAAGGTGTTAATAAATCACTTAAACTAATGATTGCAAAATCATGCATAAGTGGAGCACCTAAAACAGCAGCTGCTGCATTTACTGCAGATAAACCTGCTACAATCTGAACTTCTGGTCTTTCTTCTTTTGGCATTTTTAAAATAAGTTCTAATACTAGACCTGCCATACCATAAACACCAGAATCACCACTAGAAACAACAGCAACATTATGACCTTTTACTGCTTCTTCAATCGCCATTTTGCAACGATCAATTTCTTGCATCATACCAGTACCAATAACATTTTTACCATCTAAAAGATGTTTTATTAATTTTATATACGTATTATAACCTGCTACTGTATCAGCTTCTTGAATAGCTTTTAATGCACGAGGAGTCATATCCTCTTTACCACCTGGACCTATACCTATTACTTTTATCATTCCCATGCCAAAGACACCGTCACTTTCTCAAATTTTGTTTTAGGTAAAATTATTTTTGCCTTTTCATTGTATGCCAAAATAGATGCCTGACATACATTACCTATACCTATTTGCTTTTTCACAAAAGCAGATTCTTCTAATTTATATTTATCAATCACATTTTGCATAACTTCATTATTATAAAAATGTGTTTGTACTTGATGATTTTTTACCCATAATAACAAGGCTGGTTCATCTTTTTTTACTACAGTAGACACTAAATTTTTTATTTTTAAATGTTCACATTTTGCCAATTTTTTAGCTTCAGCAATCGCTTTTTCTACTACAGAAATATCTACATCTTTTCGACAACCAATTCCCATAATTAATCTTTTTTCTGTCAAATTTAATACATGAGTTCTTACTTGTCGTTTTGGTGTAATAAGCACACATGGTGTATAGCTTAAATTAATCTTATCTGCATTAATTATTTCAGCGTTTATCTGAAAATCCATTTTTAGTCTAGCTTGAATTTGCTCTTTTTGTTCATAAGTTTCATCTATATAATATCTTATCTGTTTTCCCTGAACTAATGCTGAATTTATTACTTTTATATGACTTAATGGATATGGCACTAAATCACATTTTCTCGCTATTTCATCTGGTGCAAGCAATTTATTTACATCAGTTGCCGTAGTAATAACTGGCACTGCTTGTAGAATTTGAGCTATATTTTTAGTTAATTCATTTGCTCCACCTAAATGACCAGATAATAAACTTATCGCAAACTTAGCTTGTTCATCTAAAACTACTACTGCAGGGTCTTTTACTTTATGCACAATATATGGTGCAATCATTCGCACTGCTATTCCTGTAGAAGTAAAAAATATTAAAGCATCGTATTCAGAAAAAATCTTAGCGATTAATTTACTCATCACTGTATATTCTTGAATATTTTCTGCTAATGAAATAGTATATCTATCTTTTTTTACAAAAATAACACTATTTGTTAGATTAGCTTGCAATTTTTGAGCTAAATTTGCACCATTTACTGTTACTGTAATAATTGCTGTTTTCATTTTTATAATTAAGCTTTATCTGTACCTTGACGATACATATGGCTAAATTCAGGAGCATATAAACGAGATTTTGCATATTCTGTATCTAAACATTTACTTACAACAATCATTGCTGTACGAGAAATATTATTTTCTTTTACAATATCAGCAATTGTTTCAAGTGTACCACGTACAATTTTTTGTTCTGGCCAAGATGCTTTCTGTACAATAGCAATTGGAGTAGTTGGTTCATAGCCACCCTCAATTAATTGAGCTACTACATCAGAAATCATATGCACACTTAAAAAAATACACATTGTAGCTTGATGAGCTGCTAAAGATTTCAATTTTTCTTTTTCTGGAACAGGTGTTCTACCTTCATTACGAGTAATAATTACAGTCTGAGAAATTTCAGGTAATGTATATTCTTGTTTTAAAGCAGCTGCTGTAGCTAAGAAAGAGCTTACCCCTGGAACTACAGTATATTCAATATTACGACGAGATAATTCATCCATTTGTTCTTGAATTGCACCATAAATAGCAGGGTCGCCAGTGTGCAAACGAACTACTTTTTTACCTTGATGTTCAGCTTCAGTAATAGTTTCAATTACATCACCTAAAGTCATAGATGCACTATTATAAATTTCACATTCAGGTTTTGCATAATCTAAAAGTGCTGGATTTACTAAAGAACCTGCATAAATAATTACATCTGCTTCTTTTAATAATCTCTGTCCTTTTACTGTAATAAGCTCAGGATCGCCAGGACCTGCACCAATAATATAAACCATAAAAAATTCCTCCTAAAATTACTATTAAATTTAAATTTACTATAAAATTTATTTTAACTAATAAATAAGTTATATTTTTATTTTTTTGTACAAGTTACTATATACACTGGATTTAAAGCATTAAACATATCATACGAACCTATTTGACGAAGTCTATTTACCTGTACTTGAATAGCTTCATAAGTATAATTTTCATGCTGTTTCATATAAGAAGTTATTTCAGCTATAGTCTGTATAGTTACCGCATTTACTACAATACGACCACCACTAGCTAATTTACTATCTATTATATCTAATATTTCAAACATGTGTTTGCCACTACCACCAATAAAGACTACATTACAATTTGGTAATTCAGCTAATCCTTGGGGTGCTTCTGCAGCAACTACTTGAACCTTATCTTTAAGATTAAATTTTTCAATATTTTTAGCTAGTAATTCTACTGCTAAATCTTTCTTTTCCACCGCATATACTTTACCTTGAGGTGCTAAAAGGCTTGCTTCTATAGATAATGAACCTGTACCTGCACCAATATCCCAAATAATGTCATCTGGTCTGACTTTAGCCTTACACATTGTTAAAATACGAATTTCTTCTTTAGTCATTGGTACTTTATCACGGATAAATTCTTCGTCAGATATACCTGGTAAACGCATTTATTCACCTTCTTTAATTATTATAAATTTATATTTTATCTAGCTTATTAACCTTCTACAATCATTACACAATGACTTGCACATTCTTTTGTTTGTGCTTCATCTAAGGTTAAACTAACTATTTTTTCATCTGGATAAGAAATTCTTGAACAAATATATGCCGTTGATTGTTTATCCCAGCCACGTTCTATCAAATACGTAGCAATAGCATTTGAATTAAATTTATTATCCGTAAGCATACCAATTATACGCCCTGGATAATATTTTAAATCTTCATCTTTGGGCACACGTCCATGAAAACTTAATAAGCTTGCATTTTGCCAAGGAAGTGCAATTTTAGCAAAAGCTGTTTGCATGGAGCTTAGTCCTGGAATTACTGAAATTTGTTTTAACGGAAAATGTTTGCGAATAGCACTTAATAGTGAATAATAACCCGGGTCACCAGATACCATAACTACCACATCATGCTCTAATAATTTTTCTTGTATAAACTCCATTACTGCATTTATATCTGCTTTTATCGCAAAAGTTTGCTGTGTATCATTTGCAAATTCCGCTAATGCTCGATTACCACCAACTAATACCTTAGCTGTTTGTATCGCCTGCATTGCCATTGGCACAACATACTCTTTTGCTCCTGGACCAATGCCAGCTACAATTATTTTATGTTCCAACCCAATCTACCACCTATTTTTTTTGCATTTTCATCCATACCCAAAATTTCACCTTTTAAAGTTACCATGACTGTTCCTACTGTTAACGCACCAAATACATGTTGTTCACTACGTAAACTAGCTCGTTTGGCTAATAAATCATAATAACCCTTCTGAGGTAAACCATATTCTTCAATAATTGGCATAGCCGCTTCCGTTGTTTTTACGTTCAAAATTCTCTCTATGCCTTTACTATCCATACCAAGCAAACTAGCATACGCTGATAAAATTTCTAAACGTGCATCAGCTATTTTACTATGAGTATAAAAAATACCACCTGCAACTTTTACCAATTTTCCTAAATGCCCAAATAAAAGTACCGATTTTATCTCTTTATCTGCGGCAAATTCTAACATATGCCCAATAAAATTACTTGTTTGTACCATAGCTTTGGCGGGTAAACCCAATTTACCTGCTATATTTTCACCAATTTTACCCGGTACAAAAATAATATCTTCATATCCATTAGCTTTAGCTACAGAAATCTGTGGTGTTAAAGAGTTTTTAAAGCCTTCTTCAGACATTGGACGAACTACTCCTGTTGTTCCTATAACAGAAATTCCACCTTCTATACCCAAAATAGGATTTAAAGTCTTTTTGGCAAGTTCTACTCCTTTAGGTATTGAAATTGTTATATCACAACCATAATTTTCTGGTAATAACTCACGAACAACCATCGTCATCATTTTTCTAGGGCCTGGATTTATAGCTGGTTCACCCGGTAATATAGATAATCCCGGTTCAGTTACTATTCCAATCCCCAATCCCGCATAAAAATTAATCTCTGAATTTGTTTTATTAATTACTACTTCCGTAAATACTGACGCACCATGAGTAATATCTGGATCATCGCCAGCATCTTTTATAACTTCAACTCTTGCCCCATTTGTAGTAAGTTCTATATTTTTTATAGGAATATGTAATAACTCCCCACTTAAAGCATGAAGTTCTACTTCTGTTACCATATTTCCCTGTAAAGCTAATATTGCTGCTTTCGTCCCTGCTGTAGCACAAGAACCTGTTGTATATCCACTTTTCATTTCTTTTTGCATAAAAAAATCTCCCATCGACAGGGAGATATATTATTCCAAATCATAGCCCAAAATTTTTAAAATAATAAACTATAATATATGAAAAAATTATCCACCTGCCCATCTCTCGTGAGTCTGAAATTTATAACTAAATCATATAAATTTCACGGTGTTTTCTCATAGGTAAGTCTCCTGACTTAGGTTCATCACTAATTTTTGCCTTCCCAAGAAAAATCTCAGTGACATTATTAAAAATTGCTCCCCTTACAGTGGCGGGACCGTACTGGCTCTTCCAGTTTCCTTATTAAGCATACGCACCTATCTCTATTTAATTTAATATATTATATTATAGGCATTATCCATTAA